>Ga0207850_100017_pt1 | contig 198790 bp, 192 predicted proteins | sample 23E2SouthBayCA_FD_187746 | JGI IMG/M metagenome (GOLD analysis project Ga0207850, IMG submission 187746) | Aerobic enrichment media microbial communities from Eden Landing Ponds, California, USA - A23 E3 (3) (SPAdes) | ecosystem: Environmental > Aquatic > Marine > Unclassified | place...
CCCCCCCCCCCCAATATTACCGACACATAGCCGCTAGAGTACTTCTTTGTAGGCTTCCAGCGCCCGCTCGATGTCGGCTTCCGTGTGAGCGGCTGAGACGAACTGTGACTCGAACTGGTTCGGAGTTAGAAACACACCCTGTTCTTTCATTGCGGGCCAGAACAGCCGCTCCCAGCGTTCGGTTTCGGCGCGGTCGACATCGGCGCCGTTTTTCGGGCAGTGCTCGTAGCGTGGGCAGCTCGGGTTCTGCGTACAGCCACCCTCACAGTGGCCATCACCGAATGTCCCCTCGCGAGTGAAGATCACCTTGAACATCGAGTCGGTCCCGACGACAGTGTAGTTCGGTGCCTGATCCTCGAGGATGTCGGCGATACCGGATCGCAGTTCTGCCCCAAGGCGGTTGACGTGCTCGTAGACGTCGTTTTCGGCGGCATATCGCAGGGTTTCGAGTCCAGCGCCCATCGTCACGGGGTGGCCAGAGAACGTGCCAGACTGGAACACGTCACCGGCGGGCGTAAACTGCTCGATGATCTCGCTTTTGCCGCCGATTGCACCGACTGGGAAGCCGCCACCGACGATCTTGCCAAAGGTCGTGATATCGGGTTCGATGCCGAACTTCCCCTGAGCACACTGCAGGCCGCCGACGCGAAAGCCCGTGATGACCTCATCGAAGATCAGTAAGGCGCCGTGCTCCGCTGTCAGTTCGCGGAGCGTCTCGTGGTAGCCCTCGACCGGGTGGACGATGCCGTGGTTGCCCAGGATTGGCTCGGTCAGGACGGCGGCGATGTCCTCGCCGTGTTCCTCGAACACCTCCCGGACCGCGTCCTCGTCGTTGAACGGCACAGTCAACGTCTGTTCGGCGAAACTCTCGGGGATGCCGGGACTGGATGGCGTGGTCTCCTCGCGCGTGCCCTCGACGAGCGTCGATTCCTGGGCGCCGTGGTAGCTCCCTTCCATTATGACGATTTTGTCCCGGCCGGTGTAGCCACGAGCCAGCCGGACAGCCGAGACGGTCGCTTCGGTGCCGCTGTTGACAAAGCGGACCATCTCGACGCTTGGGACGTGCCGGACGACGAACTCCGCGAGTTCGACCTCGACTTCGGTCGGCGCGCCGTACATCGGCCCCTCGCTGGCCCGTTGCTGGATCGCCGCCTGGACTGACTCGGGCAGGTCGTGACCGAGCAAGAGTGGCCCATACCCCATCACAAAATCGAGATAGCGATTGCCGTCGGCGTCGATTACGTGGCCGCCGTCACCCTTCCGGACGAAGAACGGATATGGTCGCGTGGCCCGCACTGAGGAGTTGACGCCGCCAGGCAACACTGACAGCGCACGATCGTACAGATCGCGTGACTCGCCGTGGTTCATAGACGCTGGTTCGGTCCGGTTCGGAAAGAAGGTGACGACCGTCAGGCTTCGATTTCCTGTTGCTCTATCCAGTCTCGTTCTTCAAGCACCGCTTCGAGTAGCCCGACGAACGGCGGTGACGCCCGCGTCGGTCGCGAGCGGAACTCCGGATGGAACTGCGTCCCGATGAAATACGGGTGATCGTTCAGTTCAAGAATCTCCATTCGGCGGCCGGCACGCCCTGAAAAGACCATACTGGTCTCGGCGAAGTCTTCGAAGTACTCGGGATTGACTTCGTAGCGGTGACGGTGTCGCTCAGTGCAGACTGTCGACTCGTAGATGTCCTCGGCCAGCGTCCCGGGCGTGATGTCGGTCTGATGGGCCCCGAGCCGCATCGTCCCGCCCATGTCCTCGGTATGTTCCTGTTCGGGCAGGATGTCGATGACCGGGTCGGGTGTCTCCTCGTCCATCTCTGCGGAGTGGGCCTCCTCGTATCCGAGGACGTTTCGGGCGTGCTCGACGACGGCCATCTGGAAGCCCAGACAGAGTCCCAAAAATGGCACGTCGTTCTCGCGGGCATAGCGGATGGCCTCGATCTTGCCGTCCGTCCCGCGAGCGCCGAAGCCGCCAGGGACGACGATTCCGTCGGCCTCGGTCAGGTTCGCACTCTCGGTGACGTCGTCCTTGTCTGAATCGACCCACCGGACGTTGACGTCGACGTTTTTCTCCAGACCGGCGTGTTTCAGCGCCTCGTTGACGGACATATAGGCGTCTTCGAGGTCGTATTTCCCCACGAGGGCGATGTCGACCTCGCCAGTAGTTTCCTGTGTGACAAGTTCGCGCCAGGCATTGTCGCGTTCGGCCTCGGGCAGCGCGCGTTCGGCCAGTCCGAGTTCCTGCATCACGTACTCGTCGAGGCCTTCCTCTTCGACCATCAGGGGCACGTGGTAGATGTCCTCGACGTCCGGGTTCGAGAAGACCGCCTCTGTCGGCACGTCACAGAACAGTGCAATCTTCTCTTTGACGTCGGGGTGGAGCCGATCCTCGCACCGTCCGACCAAGATATCCGGCTGGAGGCCGATCGAACGCAGTTCCTTGACACTGTGTTGGGTCGGTTTGGTCTTCTGTTCGCCGTTTTTCGAGTAGGGAACGAGCGTGACGTGGGTAAAGAGGATGTCGTTGTCGTCCTGTTCGTGGGCGAACTGTCGCAACGCCTCCAGGTAGGGCATCCCCTCGATGTCGCCGACCGTGCCGCCGACTTCGACGATACAGACGTCAGTTCCTTCGGCGGCTTCGCGGATTCGGCGTTTGATATCGTCGGTGATGTGGGGAATGATCTGGACGGTCTTGCCGAGGTAGTCCCCGGCACGCTCTTTCTCGATGACGTGGCGGTAGGTCTTTCCTGTGGTGACGTTGTGATCGAAGGTCATGTCCTCGTCGAGGAACCGTTCGTAGTTCCCCAGGTCCAGGTCGACTTCGCCGCCGTCCTTGAGCACGTACACCTCGCCGTGCTGGAAGGGGTTCATCGTGCCGGCGTCGACGTTCAGGTACGGATCGATCTTGACCGCGGTGACGTCGAACCCGGCGTTTTTCAGGAGACGGCCAGTGCTGGCAGCCGTAATCCCCTTGCCGAGACCGGACATCACCCCGCCGGTCACAAAGACGAACTTGTTCCCGAGTGTGGGGTCGTACCCCGTGTCGGAGTCAGTGGGCATACTGACGGTGCGCCCGCGCGGGTCAAAACGATTTCGGGAGCGACGGCGTTCGTGGACGACTGTCAATCCCCGCCGACTTTCGTCGTCACTCGGAAGTGCTCGGGCGGGTTGAGGATGCCGGCAACGGTTCCCATCGAGTGGATAACAGTCACAAGCGGAGCCAGCGGTAGCGCCAGCAACCAACTGCCGTATCCGTCCCCGTAGTAGACGACCCCGCGAAGGAACCAGAAGGCGGTAAACAGCCCCAATCCGAGTGACGCCGCCAGCAGTGCGCCGCCGTACGCGACCGACGCACCGAGTAGTGACAACGGCAACACGATCAGCGTCACGATCGGCGACAGCGCCCACGCGTAATTTCGAATCCGGGTCAGCAGTTCGTAGCGAAGCGGGAGCAACTTCGCGGCTTGCACGTTTCCGGCCGCCCAGCGCCGACGCTGTTGGCCGATTTCGTACAGCGACGGCGGGGCTTCGTTCCGACAGACCGATTCTGACAGCGCGAAGTCGACGTCGTACTCACGGAAAGCCGCCCAGACGAAGGCGGTGTCCTCGACGAGCGTCTCGCGGTCCCAAGTGACGGCGCCCTCGACGTCGCTTCGGACGGCGATCCCGCCGCCCCAGGCGAACAGCGGGATCGAAAGCCGCGCGAACGCCCGCTGTTCGATCTGGACGCCCATCCGGTAGACGTCAGCGAGGAAGCTCAAATGTGAATCCGTCCGTCGTGGCTGCTCCCGTAGCTGAACGACATCGGCGTCGGGCAGCCCTTCGAAGGACTCGACGATGCTGTCCTCGTCTAGATAGAGGACGAACTCTCGGTCGGTGTCGATAGCCTGACGCGCCCACTCCTGGGCACGGCCCTTTCGGACCGCCCGACACTCGAAGTCCTCAGGCACGACGTGGACGCTCGCGCCGGCCACGTCGATGGGGTCCTCGGCAATCACGTGGACGTCCTCAAGCCCGTCCGGAAGCGAGTCGACCGTCTCCTGGACGACTGCGGCGGCGTCGACGGTCATAATCCGGACCTGGACGTCATCTGGGCCGTACTCGACGGGCGGGGCTTCGTATCCCGCGCCGATCACGTAGGTCAACACGACCCACAGGATCGCAGTGCCGCCAAAGAGGATCGTTACGCCCCACAGTGCGATCCCGAACAGCGATCCGAGACCGGCATCAGCAGTGATGGTCGTGGTCGGAGCGGCCTGGCTAGGGGCGCCTCCCGGACCCGACACGACGGTCGGTGCGAACAACGTCGCGGCCCCGCCGACGAGCAGCGCCAGCGTGACCGCGATCAGCGCGAATCGTTCCGTGTTCATCGTACCCGGTCCAGTCGCTACACACCCTTGAACGAGTCAGGCGTCCAGCCCGGGTATGCCCGTTTTGAGTCCGTTTACAGACGATAAAATGGGATTAACTGGGACGAACCGCAGGACAGAACGGCGGTGTGTCGCTGCGGTTTACTGTATTCTTACCGACAACCCTGCCGGCTTGGAGTCGTATCGCGACCGGTCGCGCTCTCCGACGCGTCGGTCCCTAACTGTCTCAGGGCAAGGTAGCTGTTTATCGGCGGTCAAGGCGAATACCCCGAGGCTTGACCTCGGGGATGAAGCCGACACTTGTGACACAAACTATTAAGTGAAGTTATACTAAAATAAGGGATGTGACGGCATCATACATCGGACGTGGCTTAGTCGGCAATAACACGCCGGGCCGTGACCGTCTCCGCCGTCGCTACAAAGTAGGTATGGGAGACGCCGAATTCACGCCTGTGGAGACTGGAACCGCTGTGAGACAGTATCACCGGGATACTGTTCTTGCAAGTTCCGTCACAGAAACAGGAAGTCTCGGGGTCGTTCGAGAGACCGGTGCTCTCTCGTGATGACGAGAATCTCCGATTCTCGAACCACTTGACCCCGGGGCGCTTCACGCCCTGCCGTCTGCGAGTGCCTTGAGATCGAGTTCGAACCGTGGCCGACCGTCGGTGACCTCTCGCCGGACGGGCAGCTCTTTCCCCTCTAGGGCGTCTACTTCATCGGGACCAAGACCGTAGGCCGAAAGGAGTGTCTTCAGATCGCAGTTCGGACCCCACACCGGCGGACGCTTCAGTTCGCGCCCGAAGACGTTTCCAGCCGGCGTCTCGAGTGTAATTCGGACGATATCGCTGTCGTCACTGACTGATTTGACCGGCAGCGTCGAGAGGTCTGTCCCCGCCTTGACCGCACCCAGTGCGTCCGCGATGTCGTCGATGTCGTCGTCGGCCATTCTCGCTTTGAGGGTCGCCGTCGATGCGTATAACGGTACCGCGTCAGTCGCCCCGACTCTTCTCCTAGCCGACGGTGGCGGTCGATTTTTCTACCGTCCGACAAGCACGTCGATAGTCGTTTCGTCGACGGGTTGTGACTCGCGACCGGCAGCGTAGGCTTTCGCCAGTGCGATCGCTGCGCCGGTTTCCGAGTCGCCGAACTCCGGGGACAGCTCTGACTCCAGCAAGTCGCCGGTCCAGGCGGTTTCCTCGTAGTCGATGTCCTCCTGGACGAGGCCGAGACACAGCGAGACCAGCACGGCGTTGGTCGCCTCCGAGACGAACTCCGGGTCGGCACCGCTCGCGTCGGCCAGTTCCTCCGGTTCGATATCGGCGCCGCCGACCGTCGAGGCGAAGACGGTCGCACCGGCGGCCAGTTCCGGTGGCGTGAACGCCCGCTCGTCGAGCCGCGGTTCGTACTGCTCGAGCGCCCGCAGGCCCTCGGTGCGGACCGATTCTTCGAGCCCGAGGGCGTCCGCGAGCCGTTCGACGTACGTCTCGGCGTCTGCCGTCGGGATATCGACATCGGCGGCCGTTTCGAGTGTCTCCAGCCAGTCGTACAGTGCCCGACTCTGGAACTCGCCCGCATCGGCGATCTCGCCGGCTTCGATTCCGGCGTCGTTGATCCGACAGGCCGCAAGCAGTGCCGCGCCGCCGAGTTCGTCCGCGTTCTCGACGTCAACGTCCTCGACGACGTCGCTGACGAGCCCGCGGGCGAACAGCCGTATCGACGCGTCGAGGCCGAGTGCCTCGGCGATCGTGTCGACTTCTCGCTGGACGGCGTCTTCGGTGAGATCCGGACCGAGCGCGTCCCGATCACCAGGTAACCAGACGTCGGTCGAACCGGCCCGCTTGCGTTCGACGACACCGGCCTCTGCCAGTGCGTCTAATTCGTCTGCGACGGTCTGGGCGTCGGCGTCGACTTCCGCCGCGACGCGGTCGGTCGTCGGCAGTTCCGCCGGGAACAGCTCACTGACGACCGCTCCGAACTCCGTCGTCTCACTCGCTGCCGTGCCATCACTGTCTCCGTCAGCTGTCGCACTCGGGCTTTGCTTGTCGCTGACGGCCGGGTTTTTCTGGTCGTCGTCGCCGTCCGTCGCTGCGATGACGTCGGCGTTCGACGCTGACCGGCTGTCTTCCTCGCCACTGGCTCCGCTGTTGGTCGCCATTGGAGCCCCAGTGTCGGGATCGAGCCGGTATCGCTGTGCCGTTTCGAGGTGGTCCTCGCCCAACAGGTCGCGCAACTCCTTGTACCGATTTCGGACAGTGACCTGACTCGTGTCGGTGACAGTGCCGAGCGCGTCCTCGTCGGCGCCGTCGATGCCGTTGCTGTCAGCGGCGAGATAGAGTACCGCACCGGCGGTCCCGGCGGGCGAGGTGCCACCGGAAATCGCCTGTGGATCGGCTTCGAAGGCGTCTTCGAGGATCCGTTTTGCCACGACGACGATCCCGTCGGGAAGATCGAGTTCGGTCCCGAATCGCTCGATCAATGCCCGTGGCTCCGGTGGCACCCCCTCGATGTCCAGGTTCGACGCGATATCGTCGAACAGCGCCGTCATCGCGCCAGGATCGATTGTCGTGTCCTCCAGCGTCTCCGACCACGCGTCTGCGATGTCCGAGACTGTCACCGGCAGGCCGTCTTCGCGTGCGGACAGCGCGAGCGTCGTCGCACCGACGATCGACAGCGAACTGTCCTCGATTTCCGGCTCAGATCCGAGCTGGTTGAGTCGGACGCGCGTGATCTGTACGGTGCTGCTCGGCAGCGAGAGCAGTTCACCAACGGTCGTGAGTTGCTCTTCGACGCGGTCGCGGTCGGCTACGTTCGACATTATCCATATATCCTTGGAGTGGGCTCTTAATGGTCACCCTCGTCCATCATTTTTGATAGTGGGGTCGACCGTCAGTGTTAGGCCAACCCAGCACTAGCCGCCGCTATGGACGCCGAGGACGCAGCGCTGGCCTGCCGGAACGTACTCGATCGGGTCGACGAAGCCGTCATCGCCGACGAACAGTTTCTGGAAACGGTTCTGACTGGGATTCTCGCCCGTGGACACGTTCTCTTGGAGGACGTCCCCGGTACGGGCAAGACACTCACTGCTCGGACCTTCGCGAACGCGCTGGGGCTGTCTTTCCGCCGGGTACAGTTTACACCTGACTTGCTGCCCGCGGACATCACCGGCTCACACATCTACGACAAATCGACCGGTGACTTCGAGTTCTCCCCGGGACCGATATTTGCGAACGTCGTGTTGGCCGACGAGATCAACCGCGCACCACCGAAAACGCAGGCTGCGCTGCTGGAAGCGATGGGCGAACGGCAGGTCACCGTCGACGGTGACACCCACGAACTGCCGGACCCGTTTTTCGTCATCGCGACCCAGAACCCCATCGAACAGGAAGGGACCTTCGCACTGCCGGAGGCCCAGCGGGATCGCTTCGCGGTCAAAGCAGAGATGGGATATCCGGATCGGGCCGGCGAGCGCGAACTCATCGATCGCCGTGCCGACCGCGACGCCAAGATCCCGACCACCGACCCGGTGCTCGACGGGCAGGCTGTCACCGAACTGCAAACCGTGCCCGAGTCGGTCCGCGTCGACGAAAAGATACGTGATTATATAGTCGATCTCGGGCGGGCGACCCGAGAGGACGATCGGGTCGAAGTCGGCGTCTCTCCACGCGGGATCCAGCGACTCTTCGAGACGGCCCGTGCGAGCGCAGTCCTGGCTGGACGGACGTACGTCGTGCCCGACGATGTCAAGCGCGTCGCCGGTCCGACGCTTCGCCACCGGCTCGTACTCACCTCGGAGGCCAGCGTCCGCGGCGTCGCACCCGACGACGTTCTCGCGGACGCGCTCGATGCGGTCCCAGTACCTGCCGTGGCGGACACCTAGCGGCTGGCGACGACGAGCAACAACAGGCCGCCGACCGCACCGACCAACGCCACCACCACGGGGATGGTACTGGCTGTGGCTGGGCTGGTGATCCGATCGAGTCCGATCGCCACGCCGGCCGTCCCCGCTCCGACCAGCACTGTGGCGCTACCGTGGACCAACTCGGCCCGTACCGTCGCTGTCTCTCGCCCGAGCTCTGCTCCGAGAGTGACACCGAACGACCCGATGTCCCAGACCACAAAGGCCGCGACGACCCCGGCCAGTGCGACAGCAAGCGACACCCCGAGCGTCGACGCGAACGCGGCGACGAGAAACAGACCGGCTCCGGCGAGTCCGGCTCCGCTCGCACGCTCATCGATCACGCCCACTGCTGAACTCACGAACAGCGCCAGTACGACGACGAGCGTCAGCCCGGACAACAGCGTCACGACCATCAGCCCGATGGCGGCCTCGCCGTAGAGATCGATGGCCTGGGTCGACAGCCGCCTGAACTCGCCGAGTAGCTGTATCGGCAGTCGCCGCTCGATTTCTCTGATCATCGCCGCGATGAACGCCTCTCGATACTGGAGCACCGCCACGACGACCAGGGCGCCGCTGACGTAGGGGAGCGTTCCCACGAGCGCCGCGCGCCCGGAGCCACGGTACGCTCGCTTGAGACCCGTGACCGTCGTGAGTACCAACCCCGTAGCGACGATGGCGTCTACGAGCAACAGTCGTAACGCTTCGGCGCGTGCCAGTCCGCCGAGGAACGTTTTGAGACCGGCGGGAAGCCACCCGTATGGCTCCGTGGCGACTGTCTCGACCGCGATTGCTGCGACGACGACCGTGAGCGCCAGTGGTGCGGCCAGTCTGAGGGCACGGTCGAACCGTGATAACTTCGCTCGTGTGGCCGCTCCAATCCGGTCGCCGAGCAACTCACTGACCGGGAGTGCCAGGACCGTCATCCGGGCTAGGTACACGACCGCAACGGTCAGGGCCAGCAGCGACGCCAGCGGCACCGGTGCCGTCGGCGCGAACACCCACGTCACGATATCGGTGACTATCGGGCCGGCCCGGCTTCTGGCTGGCCCGAACCGGAGCACGAGTGCTCCGACCGCCGCGGTGGCAACCACGACCGTCGAGCGCACGCCGGCACCGACTGCCCGGGCGAGCGCGCTGTGCGTGAGCCCGTCTCGAACGGCCAGCGTGGCCCCGAAGACGGCGATCGTCGCCCCCAGCACTACGAACACTGACCCGATAGGGAGTGCGCTCCGCAACTGCGCTACGAGCGCAATGCCGGCGCCGGCGATCACCGCGAGTGACACGACGGGGAACACCGGCCCGACGAACGCGACGCCGATCGGCTCCAGTCGGTCGCTCGCGAGCAGACCGAGCACGACTGCGAGCGCGACTGCGCCGATCACTCCGTATGTCGCCCGCTGGCCGACCCCGACAGTCGTAACTAGCCCCGCTGTCGCCGCAAGCGTGAGGGAGACGACCACTGCCGTGCTCAGCCGGGTCGGCTGCTGTCTGATCGTGTCATCGACACCACTCGACGCTGTCGTGCGCTCGGTGGCCGGTTTCGTGTTCCCAACGCTGTCAGACGCTCCGCCCGCCGTGTCGGTGTCCGTGGCCGTCCCGCTCATGGTATCACCGCCGGGAGCGATCGATCCAGCACGACCTCCAGGGACTCAGTCGGCGGCCACTCGATGACGGTCACGCCGCGGTACTGGAGCCTCGTCACGGCGTTTTGACGCCGTATCGCCCCAAGCCGACCGCCGGCGGTGTCAGTGACGGTCACGTCGGGGCTCAACACTGTCACGGGGACACCGTGGGTCCGGAGCAACCCTGTCAGCGCGACCGGCTCTTCGTCGAGCAGCGGCGACACCACGAGCACTTGTGCCCCGGGCGCCAGTCTGGCCAGCAACTGTTCACCGAATGCGCTCTCGGCCGAGTCGTCCGACCGCTGTGTTGGGTCAGGGACCTCGCTTGCGTTGCTCTGGGCGCGGGCCGCATCCTCGAACAGCGTCCGCGCGGCCGCGGCCGACCCGCCCTCGGCCGTCGGATCGACCCACGGTAGCCCGCCTTCGCTCGCGAGGTCGGTGGTTTCGACTCCGAGTGCCGTCACGCCGACCTGGTGGCCCGCCGACCGCAGCGCTTCGTAGACGCGTTCGCCGGCGTAGGCTGCCAGTCCGGCTCCGGTCGGATAGCCGGGGTGGGGGGCGATCCGGGTCGGCGGCCGCGCGTCGAGCACGACGATCAGGCGCGTGGCACGCTCCTCGCGGAAGTTGACCGTCGACAGTTCGTCGGTCCTGGCGAGGCGACGCCAGTCGAGCCGGCTGATCGGATCGCCCGGCCGGTAGTCCCGCGTCGAGTGAAACTCTAGGCCTGGCCCGCCGGAGTCAGTCGGGAGCGTCCCGGTCCGCTCGCGTGCCGTCCGTTCGAGCGGTGTCCCCTCGACTGTCGTCGAACACGTGAGCGTGCTCGTCCCGCTGGGGTCGACTGTTTCGGTCACGATGCGAGACCCGCTGAGCGACCGTACCCTGATCGTCGGCGATCCGAACACGTACTCCCCACGCTTGGCCATCACCTCGTACGTGAACGCCCGCGACTCGCCGGGCGGGATCGACAACCCCGCCCGCGGGGTCTCGCTCACGACGGCCAGTTCGTCCGGGACCGCGTCGACGACTCGTGCGTCTGCAAGTGTCCGCTGTCCGTCGTTGGTGACTGTCACAGTGACCGTCACGGTGGATCCAGGTGTCGGCGTCTCCGGGGACAGCGATCGCTCGATTTCGACGACTGGCTCGGGGTAGCTCGACAGCGCCCCATAGGCGACATACCCCAGCGAGACGACCGCGAGCAGGAACGGCGACGACGAGCCGTACAGCAACCCGACGCTCACCAGCAACAGGGTCGCTGCGAGGCCGACGCTCCATCTGTGGTGGCTGTACCGCGTCATTGTTGCACCCGTTCGATCGCCGCGACCGTTCGATTAACGCGCCGCTGTCGCTCACCGTCCGGATCGAGCCAGTGGCGCAATCTGGCAGGTAGCGACTGATTCGGCCTACCCAGAAACGCCGCTGCGACCTGGTCGTCCGTCCACGTCCCGCGGCCGATAGCTTCCCTGGCGTCCGCCGGATCCACTCCCCTGTGGCGAACGAGCGTCTCGATGGCGGCGGTCCGGAGTGGTTCCCGGACATCCGTGTTCGATTCGCTCTGCCCGGCGAGCTGACGGTCGAACACACGACCAGGCCGGGACGGCGTCTGCGCGTTGACGGTTTCGGGCGGCTGATCAACCAGCGGCCCGGCCCGTCCGTCCCCGCCCACGGAGTAGGCAATTGTCGACGCACCCAGTCCGACGACCGCGCCAAGCCCCAGCAACAGCAGTTCGGGTTTATCAGCCGGTAGCGCGTCCGCCAGCACGGCTACCGGACGGACTGACCCCAGCGACTCCGGTGCGACGACAAGACCGAGTGCGATGGCCGCACCCAGTAGGCCGACGGCTCCAACGAGGGTTCGGGCCCGGCTCATCTCTCGGGTCGTTCGTCGTTCGTTTCGCGCTCACTGTCGAGCTGTTCGACGGCCGACTGGACGGCCTCGAGACGCTGTTCGGGCGAGTGAGCTCCGTACTCGACTGCGCGGAAGGCGTCTCTGAGCGTCGCGACCGCATCCGCCGAGAGTCCGTCACGATCAACTGCGTGCGTGGCGATTTCGCCCGGCGTCTTCGTTCCTGGATCGTTGACCGACACGCGTTCGAGAAACTGCTCCCAGGCCTCACGGATGGACACCCGTGCGGACGACATCTCGTGTTGATCTGTCGTATCCGGTTCTGACCGTATCCGGGTAGCTACAGCTGCAACCCGCTCTCGGATCGCCGTCCCGAGCGCCGGTCGGTCCCTTGCCCACAGCGAACGCAGGCCGTCGAGTCCTGTCTCCAGTGCCCGGCCAACGCCGTCAACTGCCCGATCGACGCCAGCGACGAGTCCGATCAGCAGATAGCGCGGCAACGCCAGGACGGTCCCGACGAGCCGATCGAATATCGCCCCAAACCGAACGTCGACCCGCCGGACCGCGAGGCCGGCACCGACGACTACTACTGCAACCACGCCAAGTAGTCCGGCTAGGTTCCGCCAGAGGCCTCCTATCGTGGCCGTCGCGCGCTGGTCGTGGACGCTCACGGCCAGCGACGCACTGTCTGTGAACGGCAGTGACACTGTGGCAGTGCCGTCGATGCCCGTCGTCGCGACGACCTCACCGTTCATCGATACTGGCACACCGGAGACCGTCTCGTTACCGAGCTCGGCCGTAACAGTCACGCCGGTCCACGGGAGCGCCATCGACAGCTGTGGCTCGGCCTCGATGGTCAGTGCCGCTAGTTGCAGTGTCCGGTTTCCGGCGACCACGCCTCGCCGAACCGAGACCGTCGTCGAACCGGGGTCCGCCGGTAGTGTCACGTCCGTGCGTCCACGCTCGTCGGTTGTCGCGACCGACTTACCGTCCAGTGTGACTGTCGCGTTCGGCACTGGCTCCCCGGCGACGGTCGCTGTCAGCGTGACTTGCTCGCCCGTCGCGACCGTCCCGGACACCGACAGTGTCGCGTTGGTCGGCACCTCGAAGCTACGGTTCGCGATCGGTGGTGTCTCGTCCCCAACTGGCGATTCCAGTGCGTACTTGCGGTCGTCGCCCATCCTGATCGCGGGGGCTGTCGCGTCGATCGACGCCGACGAGTCGGCTCGTACCGTGACGTTCAGTGTCGGCGCCTCGTAAGGGACCTGGCCGGTGACGATGCCGTCGCCGGTCGTGGTCCCGACTGGTTCGCCGCTAAACCGTACGACGACCCCGCTGGCCGGTTCGCCGTCACGGGTCACCTGTACTGTCACGTTCGTCCCGGGCACGGGATCACCCCACAGCGACACGTCGTACGGCCCTGTCTGGTTCTCACTCCCTGGGTCGGTGTCGTTGGTCCCGGGATCGGTCCCCGGCCCGTCATCGCCGGGATCGGCCCCTGGCTCGTTATCACCGGGGTTGGTCCCGGTGTTGTCATCTTGTGTCGGGTCCTCGGGCGTTCCGGACTCGTCCGGGCTGAATTGCTCGCCCGGGCTCCCCTCTTCGGTGGGATTGTAGTCGGTAATTCCTTCCTGGTCCTCCAGGGACTGCTGTTCGGTCGCAAGCCGCTCTTGGCCGGGCGTCGGATCGAACTTGACCCAGCCGATATCGGGGAAGTACACCTCCGTCCAGGCGTGTGCGTTCAGCCCTCGGACGGTGTAGGTGTTCTCGCCAGTCTGATTCCCAGTCGAGTACCCGACGGCATACCTGGCTGGAATCCCCTGTGTACGCAACATCGCGACCATCGACGTCGCGAAGTACTCACAATACCCCTCGTCCATCTCGAATACGAAATCGCTGGCGACGCTGTTGCCCTCCGGCGTCGAGACGTCAAGCGAGTAGTCCTTGGAGGCCTCTAGCCACCGTTCGATGGTGATCGCAGTCTCGTATGGCGTTTCGGCCTCGGCTGTCAACTGATCGGTGAACGTCCCGAGGCGGTCGGGCGTCGAGCCCGGCAGCTGCGTGTATCGCTGTTCGATCGCGTCCGGATACGCGTCGCCCGCGGCCGCGAGCATCTCGGCGTCTCTGGGCGGACGGACACTGGTCGCCTCGTAGGTCGCACCGGCCGTGAGACCTCTCGGGGCGGTGATCGCTCGCTGGTCGGTCACTTCGACCGGTATCCCGGCGTCGACCGTTTTCGGACGCCAGGCCGTCGGCAGTGCCGTTGCCGCTCGCTGTAACGTGACCTGATAGGAGATCTCTTGCCCGGCAAGTCCTTCGGTCTCGATCCCGCCGTCGTAGGGTGTCGTCTCGCCGGTGCGCTCCCAACCGCTCCCGGTGTAGGTGTCGTAGGCTCCTGTCCGCCAGTATGCCCCTTCGGTGGCCGTGACCGTGAAGTGCGTCTCGGCACCCTGTGACTGCAGCGCGTTTCTCGCACCGTCGCTGCTGAACCCACCGACGTCAGTCGAGTCGCCCGGGTTGAGCGCTCCGAGTCCCCCGCCACTTCCGCTTTCCCCGGTCTGCGGTGAGATGAGCGATTCGAGCGGTGCCGCTCCAAGCGGGCCGGTCAGCGCCGGCAGCAGCGTGCCGGCGACCAGCACCGCAAGTACGCTTCCGAGGACGAACACGACGCGGCCATATTCCCGACCGCTATGGGTGTCGTCCGTCATTCCTGTCACGTGCAGCGAGGGTTTGTGCGTACAAAACAGCTACGGCATCCTGTCCGTCAGAAGCTATTTCCCCCGGTCGCTCGACGTGTCCACTGATGAGCTACGTCGACGGCGTCCTCTCGACTGCGGCGGGAATCGCCGTGTTCGCGCTCGTGTTCGTGGCCGCTATCACCGCGCTCGGCACGGTCTTTCCCAACCCTGGCGTCATCAGTATGCCGATCGGCCTCGGGTTCGGCACGGCCACGATGACCGCCACATACGTCGGACTGGCCGCAACCCCTGGTAGCTTGGAGTTTCGCGTCGCGTTCGCCAGTGGCGCGTTCGGCACGACGTTTCTCGGTCTATTCGTCTTCACGTACGGACTGCGCGCTGACTTGCCGTTTGCCCTGCTGGTCGGGACCGGCAGCGGTCTTCTGGCCAGCGCTGGGGTTCTACTCGTAACACGATGACTAGCCTGACTCGCTCTGGCGTCTCTTCCGATTGAGACATTTGCCGTTGTGCCAACCGACATAATTCGGGACACCGTCGATTGTCTCGACGGCGAATCTTTCGATTCACACCACAGGAGGCGGCTGCCACAGGGCCGGCGACTCGGGGCGGACGTGACTACAAGGCGTCTGGGAGTACGGTGGGAACCGACGCCGGTTCTGCTACTCCTTCACCGCTTCATAGGGCATCTTGAACGCTTTTCACACGTCTCAGTGTGTGAAATTGTCGGCTGAACAGTCCAAACGAACGTCCGGGTTTTTAGGCTCGCACACTAAATCGTCGTCGTAATGGTACCCCGCTGGACCGTCGCAATTGTCGTCGTGCTGGCGGTTGCGGGAGTGGTGACACCGGCAATCGCGACATCGGCCACCGACGACCGGGCCGAGCAACGTGATCCGTTCGAGCCACTACCGAGCAACGCTACCGACGTGAACGACACGATGGGCAGTCAGATAACCGCGTTTATGCAGTCGTCTGCTATCGCAGTCAACAACAGCGTCGAAACCGGCCTCTGGATCGATCAGTTCAACGCCTCGAAGAACCGGACCAGTATGGACAATATGGTCGACCAGCGTGCTACTGTCCTGGAGAATCGACTCGAACGGCTCCGGGCCGAATTGAACGAAACCAACGCCACGAACATCACTGATCCGGCGGATGCGAGGCGTCTCGCTTCGTTGCGAGCGCGGATCGACGCTCTCAACTCGACCCTTCAACGGACCGAACAGGCCGCCAGTGATGCCGGTGTGAACACGACGCGACTCGAACGCCTTCGAGACAACGCATCACGGCTCCACGGACAGGACGTCGCCAGGATAGCCCGGAACTTGACTACTGTCGGGCCACCTGCTGACACCGGGCCGCCGGACAACCGTGGTCCCCCTGGCGAGAACCCGCCAGGCCACGCTGAGAACGGCACACAAGGCCCGCCAACTGACTCTGGCGAGAACGGGACGCACGGTCCACCGACCGATCAACCAGCGGGTCCGGATGCAAACGGAACACGGGGATCGCCAACCGACCAACCCGCGGGCCCTGGCGCGAACGGGACAAAAGGTCCGTCAGCCAACGACACCCGCGGTCCTGGCAACGGACAGGGCCCGTCCGATCAGACCAACGGCACGGACGGACACCCGGCCGATGCATCGCCTGATCAGAACAGCAATGCTACACGAGGGCCACCGTCCGATCACACTGACACCCCGACCGAAACAAACAGCTCAGATCCCAGACCGCCGGAGTCGGGCACCGACACTCCGGACGGGACACCTGAAGGCCAACCCGATGGCCACTCCCTATCTGTAGAACGTTTTTCCGACCGATTATACGACTAACCCTCTCACGGCAATCGGCCGCACGACTCACATTTTGGGAAAGCCTTTTATAGAAGAACTGGTTACATCAGGTGAATGGACTCTGCCGAATTGCTCGATCTCCTGGGGAACGCGAACCGTCGACGCATCCTCCGGCTGCTCGCGCGCAAGCCGTGTTACGTGACGGAGATCAGCGAATACATCGGTGTCAGTCCGAAAGCGGTCATCGACCACCTGCGAAAGCTCGAAACGGCCGGGTTGATCGAGAGTCGAGTCGACGAACAGCGCCGCAAGTACTTCTATATAGCCAGGGGATTCCGTCTGGAAGTCTCCGTTTCACCCTACGAGTACGGTGCCAAGAGCGCGTACCCGGCCAGTTCGGGGTTAGATCTCAACTCCTGTCAGCACCTTTCGGTCAACTTAGAGCCCGACGGGACGTCTGATCTCACCACCCTCGTCAAGGATCTGCGCGAACTCGAACGGCTGCGAAACGAACTGTCGCTCGCCCAGCGGTGGGTGCAAGGGCGACTGACAGACGTTATGGAGACACTCGGCGAGCAGATCGACGGCGACGACCGTCTCACTGTCGAGATACTCATCGCTCTCACTGACGGTGGGGCGACGCCTCACCAGCTCAGCCGCCGGGTGGATGCACCGACAGGCATCGTGCTCGATGTGTTACGACTGCTCGAAGAGAAAGACGTCGTCGAACGCGACGGCGAACAGTGGACGTTAGGAGAGTCCTAGCAGTCACTCGATGTCTCGCGTCAGTCCGGCACGGAAGTCACGACCGACGTAGTGGCCGACCAGGCCGGCGATCCCACTCGAAGTAGCTCCGACCGCGACGAGCGGTGCCCCGGGGCCGAATACCGCGACCGTGAAATTGCTGAGCAGTATCGTCAGTGCCCCGGTCATCAGTGCCGCCGCGCCGACTTCGAGATAGCGTCGACTCCCCGAACCAGTCCCGATTACCCCGCCAGCGAGAAAGATTCCTACCAGTCCCGCGATATTGTCGGGAACAAACGGTATGACGGCTCCGGCGGCGAACGCCAGCCCGACCGATAGCACGACCGCGAGCACGAACGCTTGTATCGAGAAGACGTTCCCGATTCGCGCCCCGATGCGTGCTCGTATCCCGCTGCTGGTATCGGTGTCCGTGTCGGCTGTTTCCGCTACGTCCGACCGGTCGTCCACGATGGTATTGAGATCGACCTCGCTGGCTTCGTCCTCGTAGCTCAGCTGGTCGGTGCGCTCGGCCATACACGCAGTTGGCGGGCCAGGCTGATAGGAATTTGCTCTCCGGATTCAAAAGATGGTTTCAAGTCCGCGCGAGCGGTACCCTGTCCTATGCAACCAGGCGACCGGGTTCACGTCGACCGCGGCGAGCAGTCCTATGATGGGGTGTTGTTGCCCTCCTCGACTGACGATAACCTCGTCATCAAGCTTGACAGTGGTTACAACGTCGGAATCGATCGCGAGGCGGCCGATATCGATGTCCGTGAGCAAGACGCCTACGATATCGAGGATGCGCAGTCTGAGTCGGATAGCTCAGAAATCACCTTCGACGGGAATCTCCCGACTGTCTCGCTCATCTCGACTGGCGGCACTATCGCCTCGACCGTCGACTACCGGACTGGCGCGGTCACCGCCCAGTTCGACGCCGAAGACGTGCTTCGGGCCGTCCCCGAACTTGCGGGGCTGGCCAACTACCGTGGGCGCGTCGTCGCGAACATCCTCAGCGAGAATATGACACCCGACGTTTGGCAGGATCTGGCCGAGGCAATCCACGAAGAGATCCAGGCGGGTGCGGACGGGGTCGTCGTTATGCACGGCACTGACACGATGCAGTTCTCCGCGAGCGCGATAGCGTTTATGCTGGAGACGCCGGTCCCGATTGTGTTCACCGGGAGCCAGCGCTCGGCGGATCGACCCTCCTCGGACAACGTGATGAACGCCGTGTGTGCCGTCGAGGCTGCAAAGAGCGACGCTGCAGAGGTTATGATCTGTATGCACGCCGATGCGTCCGACGAGGTCTGTGCACTCCATCGCGGCACGCGCGCCCGAAAGAACCATACCTCCCGTCGGGACGCCTTCGAGACTGTCGGCGCAGAACCGCTCGGCCAGGTCGTCTATGCGGACCGTGAAGTGTCGTTCCAGCGGGAGTACCGCGAACGCGGCGAGGCTGCCCTCGAACTGGCTGCCGACCTCGAAACCGAGGTCGAACTGGTGAAGTTCACGCCTGGCACCGATCCGGCTGTCCTCGAAGCCTACGACGACAAAGACGGCATCGTCATCGAGGGGACCGGACTCGGCCATATCAACACCGACTGGATCGAGTACGTCGACGATCTCACTGACAGCGGGACGCACGTCGTTATGACTAGCCAGTGTCTGGAAGGGCGAGTCTGTGATCGGGTCTACGATACGGGTCGTGACCTGCTCGAAGCGGGCGTCATCGAGGGCGAGGACATCCTGCCTGGCACGGCGAAAGTCAAACTTATGTGGGCGCTCGCGAACGCCGAGAACGTCGACGAAACGATGCAAACCGACATCGCGGGTGAGATCCAGGATCGATCCGTTCCCTGGACGTAGTGACCTGTCTCGGTCGATTGGGTCCGTCTGAGATCGGTTTCAGCTCGTATTCTCCGCCTGACCGAGTATCTCAGTGACCGCGTCGCGCCATTTGTGTGGGTTGTACCACCCACACCCCTCACACCCGATGTCGTCCACGTACTCTCTGCCACCCTTGTAGTAAAATTCAATCCCTAAAAATGGCGGTCGCTCGCCCGTCTCGACGCACTTCTCGCATTTCCGGCTTTTCATAAGGTTATTTCTGCCTGACAGTATCTGGAAGTGCTCTTTGATTTCCGCGTCGGTCATCTGGTCGTAATCGAAGTCTTCCGGTTCGTCCCATCGAATACGCGGTTTTCTGTGATCGACTTCGGCCGTTCCGCCGGGGCTTGAGAGATCGAAGGCGTCGCGATGGTCGTATAGCTCTCTCACTCGCTGCTTGAACGAATTCGGCATCTCCTGGCGAGTGATCGGTTTCGCGCTCGGAAACGCGTACTTGAGTCTTCGATGGGTCGTTTCCTCCCCGCAGGACTCGCAGTACCGTCTGTCGTATTCCCCTCTGCCGCCGGTGTTGCTGACGAACTCGAACCCCTCATCACGGAAATCGCGAATGTACGCAGCCGGTTGCGAACCGGACAGTTCGCATTCAGAGCAGTGCCACTGTAAATCCGAGAGCACGTCGAACGTGCGACCCTTCTTCGTGCTCATTGACGACGGGTTCCAATCGTCAACGACGACGAACTCCTTCGCTCGCTCGCCCCAATCAGTGAGCGCCAGGCGACCCTGTTCGGTTCGTTCGACCAGTTCCTCTTCGAGACTTGCCTCCAGTATCGAGGCTAGCTCGTCTTCGTCAATGTCCGTCTCCGCCTGCAACGTCTCCGAGCTCGCCCCATCGTCAGCGAGCAACTCGAACAGGCGCTTTCTATCCTCGTTCTGGCGGAGCGTGTGTATGAGCCTGGCAGTCGTGTCTTCCATAACGCTTCATCGGACACCTTCCTGAACGAGAACCATAACGATACCGCTGTGTCACAGAACGGCGAGGCGGATACAACGCGGTCATAGACGAGGCGTCTTCGCTCGTCAGTGACGTGCGTTTGCGCGGAGGTCGTTCCGGGTGGAACTGCCTGGACTCGAATCGTCCTGTCCAGGGGTTTGTACTGTCGGATACATTCGCGCCTCATCCGCCCGGCGTACAAGTATTCCCGGCCAGATTCGAACCGCGGTCGCTCCGCTCCTTGTTTCGAATCCACAGGGATATCTCTCGCCCATTGGCGCTCGCGAGAAGATAGTCCCGGGCGGATTCGAACCGCCGTCAGAGGCTCCAAAGGCCTCTATGATTGGCCGCTACACCACGGGACTGCGACGTCCACACGACGGTATGTACTTCGGGGAGTTATACTTTCTTTTCTAGTCCGGGACCGCTCGCCTCAATCAGACGCCTCGATCTCGGACTCGAGACACTCACAAACGTCGTTTTCGGGGTCAAAGCAGTCCGGGCAGTTGTCGTTCCGGTCGACGATCGTATCGAGTCGTTCGGCGACGGTCTCGTCGATGACGCTTTCGAGGGTGCGGGCCTCGGCACGGAAGTCCTCGACTTCCAGGACCTGCAGGAGGAATCGCTCGATAATACAATACGTCTCTAGTGCGTCTCGTGCCTGCAGGATCCCGTCGTCCGTCAGATCGACGCCCTTGTATTTCTCGTGTTCGACCAGCCCTTCACTTTCGAGTTTGCCGACCATCTCGTTGGCGCTCGCAGGACTGACATCGAGCCGGTCGGCGATCGATCCAGTCGAGGCCCGTCCGTCTTCGACCTGCTGGATCAGATAGATCGCTTTGAGATACTGGTCTGCCGTATTCATTGTTCCTCCATAAGCTCTGTCACCGCTTCGACGCCCTCTGCCTCCTGTTCGCGGATCGCCTCCAGTGTCGAGAGCAACCGCTCACGGCCGACACTGAACTCGGTCGAACTGGCCTCGATCGCCTCGATCAGGTCGTCGTAGAACTTGTAGGTCGTCTCCTCGTTGCACAACTGATCGTAGAGCATATCGTCGAAGTCACTGTCCGCCTCGTAAGTCGCCTCGACCAGCGTCTCGATCTCCTCGAACGGCACGGTCTCCGCGTCCAGATCCGCGATGAGCCCCTCGAGTTGGTCACGATGGGTCGCCGACTCCTCGGCTGCCTCGGCCATATACTTCGCGACCAACGTCTCGTCCGCGATGGCCTCGGCGTGTTTCGATGCGCGCGCTTCGACGACCTCCTCGAGGACGATCCCGACCTGTAACAGGCGTGCGAGTTGGTGATCCGACGCCAGAGACATACCGACGCTCACGGGTCCGTCCCCCCCGCTGGATCGAAGCGTGTCTGCATAGCCGTGGGTCAGGGTGGCGCGGCCTTAAGCCGTTCCCTCGACGGGACGCCCTCGCCGGGCAATGATAGACCGCCCCGGATCGACTGCGACATCGTCGTCGCCATATCTGTCCGTCAGTCCAGCGGACGTTTCGCAAGACTTTCTGTAGACGGGACTGTCACTCACGGTCGTGAGCCGTCTTCGTCATCCCCTTGTACAGGTCGGTCTGGCCGTCTTGCTAACGCTCCCGTGGACGGGAACGGTCGCGTACAACGCTCTGGGCCCTGCCATTTTCGGCTGGGGTCTCATCCATCTTGGCACCGGCGTTGAAGTGCTCGTCACGGGACTTGCCGTTCTCGGGGCATCGTTTTTGCTTGCTTGGGCCGCCGAGACGGCCGAAAAAGACGTTCCGCGGGCCTTCGCTATCGCCGTGCTCGCGATTTTGGCTGTCGCACCCGAATATGCCGTCGACGCGCTGTACGCCTGGAACGCGGGGGCCGGCGGCGCAACCACGGCCGCGTGTAACCCGGCACCGTCGATGGGGTCCCAACTCGGGGCGGCCTGTCACGACGCCAACCTTGCGGTCGCGAATATGACTGGCGCCAACCGGATCCTCATCGGCATCGGCTGGGCCGGGATCGCTTTCTATACGGTCTGGCAGGCCTACAGGACCCGTGATCCCGCTGTCGAGACACGCGACGGGTTCCTCACGGACGTCATCCACATCGATCGCGGGCTCTCGACAGAGATCGCGTTTCTGCTGGCCGCGACGGTCATCGCATTTGCTGTCCCGCTCGCAGGCGGCATCGGTATGCTCGATACGCTCCTGTTGGTCAGTTTGTACGTCCTCTACATCGCAATCGTCGTTCGTGGTGACATCGAAGAGGGCGATGAACAGGTCGGCGTTCCCGCCTACTTCCAGTCCAAGCGCCGGGCGATCCGGATCCCGATCGTCCTCACGTTGTTTGCCTATTCGGGGCTGATGATCTTCATCGCTGTCGAGCCGTTCGCTCACGGACTGGAAGCGATCGGCGTCTCTATCGGCGTTCCCGAGTTCTTTATGATTCAGTGGATCGCGCCGTTGGCCAGCGAGGCCCCAGAGCTGATCGTCGTTGCTGTCCTCGTTAACAAGGCCCGTTCGACCGCTGGATTCAACGCCTTGATCTCGTCGAAACTCAATCAGTGGACGCTGCTGATCGGGACCATCGCGGTCATCTACTCGCTCGGACTGGGATCGCTCGGCACGCTTCCGTTCGACACCAAACAGACCGCAGAGATCTGGATCACTGCCGCCCAGTCTTTCTTCGCGCTGTCGATTCTGATCAACTTCGAGATGTCGATGCGCGAAGCTGTCGCGCTGTTCACGCTGTTCATCTCGCAGGTCATCATCGAGTTTTTGATCCTGCGCGTGCTCTCACTTCCGCACCCCGAAGCGGCGAGTCTCACGATGCTACACGCATACACTGTCGTCTACCTGCTGCTTGGGGCCGCGCTGTTCTACCGCCGCCGGCACGCCCTCAAAGAAGTGTACACACGAGCCGGCAACGCCGCCCGGACCGCTGTCGGGAAAGAACCGATCGCCATCGAGGGTGCTGATTAATGCTGGGGGTCGTCGTCTCGCGATCCGACAGGGCCTCGACGCACATTGGCGAGCATCTGCGTGAGATCGCCGACTGGGAGACCGAGACCGATCAGTCCCGGCCTGACCGGATGGGTGGTGGGACAGTCTACCGACTCGACGACGCCGAACTCCGTGAGTTCGACCCCTTTCATCTCGAACTTGACGGGGTAGCCGAGGCGTTCGGCGACATCGATCTACTGGTCTTTGCGTCTCGACACTCCGGGGAGACCGGGCAGCTGCTGACTGCCCATCACACGGGCAACTTCGGACCCGCCGAGTACGGCGGCAAGCCGGGCGCGTTCGCGGCGGCCTGCCCGAACGCTCACACGCACGTCATCGACGCGCTGACCCGCTATGCACCCGAAGACTACGAGGTCGGGCTGGAGTGTACCCACCACGGTCCGACCGATGTCGGTGTGCCGTCGATGTTCGTCGAGGTCGGCAGCGCCGAACCCCAATGGGACGACCCCGACTCCGCTCGGGCGGTCGCAAAGGCCATCCTCGACCTGCGAGACGTCGCTCCGCTCTCCCCACGAACAGGGGGTACCCGTCGCCACGTCGTCGGGTTCGGCGGCGGACACTACGTCCCTCGGTTCGAGCGGATCGTCCGCGAGACCGACTGGGCCGTCGGACACATCGGGGCCGACTGGGGACTCGACGCGATGGGCGTCCCCTCAGAGCATCGGGACGTCCTCCAAGCGGCCTTCGAGGCCAGCGCTGCCGACCACGCTGTGCTGGCTGCGGACCGTCCCGACCTACAGGACACCATCGAATCGCTCGGCTATCGGGTCGTCGGCGAGACGTTTCTCCGCGAGACCACTGGCGTTTCACTGCCGTTGGTCGACCGGATCGAGAACGCGCTCGGGCCGATCGACGAGGGAACGCGACTCGGCACGCCGGCGCGTGACTTCGAGGGCGAGTTCGTCACCACTGAGCTTCCCGCGAAACTCCGTGAGGAGGTACAGGGCATCGACCCCGACGCGACCCGGGTGGCAGTCGAATCGGTCGCAGTCGCCTTCGAGACTGTCGAGGGCGGGACGCGACTCGGCGACCGGATCGTCCTTGCCGACCAGCGCGACCGTGCGACGATCATCGATGGGTTTGCCGAGATTCTCGAATCGAACTACGAGTCCGTCGAGCAGACCACCGAGGCCATCATCGCCCGCAAACGGGAATTTGTCCCGGAAAAGGCTCGGACGCTCGGCGTCTCCGAGGGGCCGGCCTTCGGGAAACTCTCAGCGGGCCAATCCGTCGAGGTCGACGGCAAGACGATTGACCCTGACGTCGTCCACGTCGAACGCGAGTACCAGTTTCCGTACTGAGGGCGGGCCGTGTCGCGAACAGCTACACTTCGTCTCGGACGCGCTCTGTCGGGATCCTGGGGGCTTATCCACGGGGGGATCTGAATCCTGTAGGCGAACAGACCACTCGCCGCCGTCGGCTATGGGTCACGACAGGGTCGTCGAGGCACAGACACCTGCGTTTCGGCTCCAGATTTGCAACGTCGTCTGATACAGGCCGACCCCTTCTCATAGCCTGATTACAGATATTCCACTCTCAATCGGCTCGAAAACTGAGTCAGACGCGCGTCAGCCAAGGTGCAAAGAATAAAATAGGTGGCTCTGCAATCCCCCTTTAAATATGGACTCGATCATTGACGAAGCTATGGAGGAAGCCGACGAGGAACATCAGGATCCGGCTTCCGAAAGCAGTACCGAGTCGTCGTCACAGGAGGTTTCGACCTCCGGGCAGATGAGCGACGCGGAACTGGCCGACGTCGTCGAAGACCTGGAGACGAAAATCACCGTCGTCGGGACGGGCGGTGCCGGAGGCAACACAGTCACGCGTATGATGGAGGAGGGGATCCACGGCGCGAAACTCGTCGCGGCCAACACTGATGCCCAGCACCTCGCTGATGAGGTCAAAGCCGACACGAAGATCCTGATGGGTCGCAAGCGAACCGGTGGCCGCGGGGCCGGTTCAGTCCCCAAAATCGGTGAGGAAGCAGCTCAGGAGAACATCGAAGACATCCAGCAGTCGATCAACGGCTCTGATATGGTCTTCGTTACGGCTGGACTCGGCGGCGGCACCGGGACCGGGTCCGCGCCCGTCATCGCCCAGGCTGCACAGGAACAGGGTGCCCTCACTATCTCTATCGTTACGATTCCCTTCACTGCGGAGGGTGAGCGTCGTCGGGCCAACGCCGACGCGGGTCTCGAACGGCTACGTGCGGTCTCGGATACGGTCATCGTCGTTCCCAACGACCGGCTGCTCGATTACGCGCCCTCGATGCCACTACAGGACGCGTTCAAGATCTGCGATCGCGTGTTGATGCGCTCGGTCAAGGGGATGACCGAACTGATCACCAAGCCCGGGCTGGTCAACGTCGACTTCGCCGACGTTCGCACGATTATGGAGAACGGTGGCGTCGCGATGATCGGACTCGGCGAATCCGACAGCGAGAACAAGGCCCAGGACTCGATCCGCTCGGCGCTTCGTTCACCGCTTTTGGACGTGGAGTTCGACGGTGCTAACTCCGCGCTGGTCAACGTCGTCGGTGGTCCGGACATGTCCATCGAGGAGGCCGAAGGCGTCGTCGAAGAGATCTACGACCGGATCGATCCGGACGCCCGTATCATCTGGGGTGCGTCGGTCGATCAGGAACACGACGGCAAAATGGAGACGATGATCGTCGTGACTGGTGTCGACAGCCCGCAGATCTACGGCAAAAGCGAGGCCGAGCAGGAGAAAGCCGCCCAGCAGCTCGGTGACGACATCGACTACGTCGAATAAGACCGCTCGTCGCTCTCGATGGAGGGCACGTGATACTTGTACTCGGCAGACACACCCAGATATATGGACGGGCATCGACGGTCGCGTCGGGGCGTACTTGCCGGCGCTGTCGGGATAGCTGGCGCAGCGACAGCCGGCTGTCTCGATCGAGTCCCGGTGCTCGGTTCTGACCCCGCGCCATCTGTCGGTCCGATACCTGCTGGAGCGACTGTGTTCGCCACCGCGGACGTGACGGCACTCCTCGAGGCCGGTCCGTTGCGTGACCTGCTCGACGATGGGATACCGCTGACCGATATCGAGGGACTGTCGGAGACTGTCGACGACAACACCGGACTCGATCCGCGCGACGCCGAGACGGTCTCCGTCTTCCTCACGCCTGACACGGGGATGGCTGGTGGGGTGATCGACGCGACGTGGGACGCTGGCGACGTCGTCACGGCGATCGAATCACAGGGACGCTCGCTGACCGAAACGACTGTGGAAGGGACCCCCGCGTACACCGACGACACGGGCGATCTGACTGTCACTTCGTTGCCGGACGGCCGAACGGTCGCCGGCGTCGGCGGTGGCGCCCGAGCGATCGTCGCGACTGAGAACGGATCGAAGGCCGGTATCGGGGCCGGCGTTCGGCGTGCATACGGACGCGTCCCGTCCGGGCCAGTCGGGTTCGCTATCGACGCCAGCAACGCCAGTGAAGAGACGATCACGACAGCCACCCAGGAGCTGCCGCGGTTTGCTCGCGACGTGGTCGAGAGTGTCCAGTTTGTCGCCGGGTCGCTCTCGGCGACCGACGGTCAACCGCAGATCACGGTGCAAGTGACTGGCAACGACGGGACCGACGCCAGACAACTCAAGGAGTATGTCGAAGCAATGCCAGCGCTTCTCGAGCAGCGACTCGATGACGACGACATCAGTGCTGTGCTCGATGACGCCACGATATCGAGAGACGAAACCCGCGTGACTGTGACACTACTCGGCCGTGAGACCGTCCAACCGTTCGTCGATGCCGTGTTCGCTCAAATTATCCTGTCGCTCCTTCCTTCATCGATATCTTGACATTTTCTAGGGATGGCGCGCGAGGGGACACCCCTCGTCGCTTCGTCCCGTGCCACCTACCGTTGGGCTGACACAAAGGCTATTACTGATTCATCTCTATTTTTAGGTATGAATCGTCGAACGCTCTTACGCGATGCCGTTTCGGTTGGGGGCATCGGTCTGATCGCTGGTTGCTTCGGCACCGGCCATATGGGCAGTGAGCAACAGGAGACCACCACTTCACGGACCTGTCCGACGTTTTGGTCTGACGTCGATCGCGTGGTTTGTGCGAACGGGGGTTCACCCGTGTATATTGAATCGGACGAACAACCCTTCACAGTCGTCACATCCACCCAGACGGTCGAAACGCTCGGCCTGACACTTTACAACCAGACGGATGACACGTTTATCATCGACCCTGGCGGATGGGTGATTGTGCGTCGGGGAGCCAGTACCTGGAGTGAACGTGCGTCAGGAGAACGTACCGCACAATCGATTACAATCGGTCCAGGAGCAACTCACAGGTGGTCACTCAGTCTGACATCCCATCCGACACCCCGTACAGACGAGACGACATTTATTACAGCGGATCTTGAGGCGGGGACGTATCTCTTCGCCGTTGTCGGGGAACTACAGAGCAGCGACCGACCCCGACGAATCGAATGTCACACGCAGTTCGAACTCGTTACGAAGACAACGACACGGACCTCCTCAGAGAGATGACGGACGACGACCGGCGATCCCTCCTATTTGTTTCCTTTCGGAATCGAATCACATCTCGACCCGGGTTCGTGACTGGTGTCGATGCTGATTTCGTCTTTTGATTGTGGTGCGTCATACAGACTTGCCGAATGCGACACGTCTGCGAACAGACGGCTCTCGAAGTGCGGACCTCGGCGTTTCGATACACTCGAAGACAGATATCAAGCGGAGCTTGTCGAGGTTGATTGCGGAAAAGTACGCCCGGAGCGGGATTTGAACCCGCGTCACGACCGTGACAGGGTCGTATGATGGGCCACTACACCATCCGGGCTCGCTGCACTTCTTCGTACCGGGGTCCTAGTATTAAGGCTTTCCAAATGGAGGCGGAGTGTGTGGCGTTGACGCACGTCATTACTGGAGGTGGCGCTATCAGTTTAAAATTATAAACTTCATATCTGTTTGTATTTCTCAGCGTGCAAGAACGGCACTCTATTTTTAATGGTCTATCAGGCATTTTTCAGGGTATGGCCATACGAAGCAGCGACGACGGCCAGACCAGGCGTGATTTCCTGCGTCTCGCTGGTGCGATGTCGGCCGGGGCGGTCGTTTCCCGTCACACGGACGAGATCGCGCAAGCGCTTCAGCAGGCGACGGACGGGCCGGTCGAGGTCGCCTGGCTGCAGGGACAGAGCTGTTCGGGGTGTACAATATCACTCCTGCAGGGCCAGTATCCGACCCTGGAGGAGACGCTAAGCGAGTTCCGGATGGAGTTGACGTTCCATCCCACACTTATGGCGGAACACGGCGAGGCAGCCATCGAGTCGATGAGCAAGTCGCCGGACATACTCGTGCTTGAGGGAGCGGTACCGACAAAGATCCCGTCCGCCGCAACAGTCGGTGAGACACCGGAGGGGGAAGAAAAGCCACTCGTCGACTGGATCAACGAACTGGCTCCCGAAGCCGAGTACGTGATCGGGGTAGGCAACTGTGCGTCCTTCGGCGGCTGGCCGGCCGCGGAGAACAAACAACGCGTCGGCGGCGCCGGCGAGAATGTCACGGGTGCGAAGGGGCTCCAGTTCGAGCAACGTTCCCAACCCGGTGTGCTTGGCCCGGACTTCACCGCCGGATCCGGACTTCCAGTCATCAACCTTGGGGGCTGTCCGCCCCATCCAGACTACATCCTGTTGACGATTGCGACGGTCCTCAACGGCCACACGCCGGATCTCGACCAGTACCACCGGCCAAAGCCGTTCTACGAACCACTTGTCCACGACAACTGCAAATGGCGAGGCTACTTCGACCGCGGCGAGTTCGCGGACAAGCCTGGCGAAGAGGGGTGTCTCTACCAGGTGGGCTGTGCCGGACCATACACCCACTGTGACGACCAGACGCGGCTGTGGAACGACGGGACGAGCGTCTGTCTCAACGTGGGCGCGCCGTGTATCGGCTGTATGGAACCGGGGTTCTGGGATCGCTTCCAGCCGCTGAACAAGTCGGTTGAACGGCAGAACATCTTCGGCGTCGATGTCGAGACGGCCGGGTTGGCCGCGGTCGGTGCCGGCGTCGTCGGAATCGGTGCCCACGCCGGCCGGAAAGCGATGGGCTACGGGAAATCCGGACCGGACGGCGACGAACCGCAAGCGGAAACTGCCACCGAGGAACGCACGGCGTCGGATACTGACCAGCAGTCGGATGCCGACACTGGGACTGATAGATCGGAGTGATATACTATGGTAGAAGTGAAAATCGACCCGACGACACGCATCGAAGGCCATCACGGGATGGAGCTAGAAGTCGAAGACGGCCAGATAGCGGAGGCCAGAAGTACGATGAAGATGTTCCGGGGGGCCGAGATCATCACCGTCGGTCGGTCGCCCCGAGACGCGGCACAGCTCACGGGCAAAGTCTGTGGGGTCTGTTTCATCTGTCATCGGATCGGCTCCTCGCGGGCGACCGAAAATGCGGCGATCAACGCCGGCGCCTTCGACGGGATCCCGGAACACGCCAAGATCCTTCGGGACGCGGTCGAGGGCATTTTCTTCCTGTGGAACCACGCGATCCACCTGTTCGCCCTGGTCGGCCCAGACTACAGCAACGCTGTCGCGGACACAGGCTTCGAGCGTCTGGACCCGCTGGAAGGTGACGGATATCAGGGGGCACTCGAAAACCAGCGAAAGTTGATGCAGGCGCTGGCGGAGTTCGGCGGCCGTGCTCCCCATCCGCTTGCGTTCGTCCCCGGCGGCGTTGCGTCGAATCCTGACGTCTCTACGGTACAGACGGTCAAGTCCCGTTTTCAGGAGGTCAGCAACTGGCTCGGGCCGACCGAGGCGGTGCCGGAAGTCCTCGAAAACGTCCAGAACGGTGAGTTCGACCCACAGTTGGGCGAAGGACTCCACGACGTCGTGTCGATTCTCGTGGCCGCCGCCAGGGAAGGAGCGGCCGACCTCGGATCGGGACCGAACCGCTATTACAGCAACGGGCTGTTCAGGGAACCCGACTCCGACGAACGGATCTTCAAGCGCGGCGTCTATCGGGACGGGTCTTTCGAAGCGAAGACGAAAGACGAAATCGTCGAGGCGATCTCCGAAGACACGGATTATTCTTATTACACGGACGACTCCGGCGGACCGCCGACCGAAGCGAAACCACCGGAACCGGCCCCCGACAAAGAGGATGCCTACTCCTGGGGGAAAGCACCCCGATTCGACGGCGAGACGATGGAGGTCGGTCCGCTCGCCAGGCTCACGATCTCGGGGAAAGACCCGTTCGACCTTCGGGCGAACCTGGGTGGCGGCTTCGACGAGAGCAATACGCTCAACCGTCTCATCGCCCGTGCACAGGAGGTACTGATCGTCCGGGATCGGGTCCTGGATCTGCTGAACGCGTTCGACCCGAGCGAACCGCTGATGGCCGACTTCCCCGACGATTACACCGGCAAAGGGGTCGGCCTCTGGGAGCCGTCTCGGGGGACGCTCTCTCACTACGTGGACGTCGAAGACGGGGAGATCGAACGTTACCAGATCATCACGCCGACGCTGTGGAACATCGGGCCGCGGGACGGCGAGGGTAACCCCTCGATCATTGAGGGGGCTATTGTCGGCGACGAAGTCGCGGACATCGAGAACCCGCTCAACGTGATGCGGACGATCCGCTCGTTCGATCCGTGCCTGGCCTGTTCGGTCCACGTCGACAGCCCGGAGGGATCCTACGAGACTGAACTCCAGCCGGCGTCACCAGGAGGGATGACCGATGTCAGGGACGACTGACGACGCGGGCGAGGGCAGTCCGGGTCTCCTCGACCGAGTCCGACAGCTCTGGCGGACGGCCCGATCGGACATCATCGAGACCGACGACAGAGTCGCACAGCTAGAGACGGCCGAGCGCCGGTCGGTCGAGCGTCACTCACTTGGCAACCGGATCAGCCACTGGCTGCAGGCGCTCCTGTTCTTCCTACTTTTGTGGACTGGAATTGCGATCTGGACGGGCAACTACTTCCTGCTTGAGTCGGGGATCTGGGGCGGTTACTCCATCGCCTTCGGGATCCATATGTGGACTGGGATCCTGATTGTCGCGATTACGTTCGTGGTCTTTCCCTACTACTACGTGCTGGTCGACAAACACCATCAACTGCTGGAGATAGCGGACATTCAGGTCAGCTTCGACATCGGCGAGGCGTTCGTCGGTCTCAAGCAGTATATGCCCTATTACCACGACGCCCGCCGCGCCTATGACGACGAGGAGAAGGACTGGATCGCCCACCACCCGATGCAGAAGACTTTCTTCTGGTGGATCGCCATCTTCATCGGTATCCTCGCGCTAACCGGATTCGGAATGTATCGCGAGATGGCGACCGAATCGGTCTGGTGGATCGACGTGCTCGGGTTTATGTCCGGCTGGCTGGCTCTCGAGACGCTCAAGCAGATCCACCTGCTTTTGGCTTTCATCACCGCTGTGATGGTGCTGTTTCACATCTACTTCGCAGTCCTGCCGAGCAACTGGGATGTCCTCAGGTCGATGGTCTTCGGCGATGTGACGGCCTTTATTGTCCACAGCGATCCTGACGAGACGAGCGGTGAGGAGTCGTCGGAAGGCGGGCCGACCCCGACGGCCGCCGACGGAGGACAAGCCCGGGACGCCGGAATCGACGAAACGAGCGACGACGCGGTACGCGGTGGTGAACCGACCGATGAGTGAGCGTTCACACACCGCCGTCGTCGGCGTCGGCAATCCAATTATGGGCGACGACGGCGTCGGCGAGCGCGTCGTCGAGGCGTTCCGTGATGAAGACGGTGTCGTGGCGACGCACGCTGGCACGACGGCGTTTTTCGCGCTGGAAGCGATGAGTGGGGCCGACTACGCGGTCGTCGTCGACGCGGTCGCGGTCGAGGGTGCAGCGCCCGGGACGATCCACCGGTATCGATATCGCGATGGATCGCTCGACGGTTCGCCGCCCGAGGTGCTGATGCACGACTTCTCCTTTTCGGATGCGTTACAGGCAGGACAGGCTCCCTACGACCTGCCGGAGGAACTGCTCGTGATTGGCGTCCAGCCGGCCGACACCGAGCCAGGAACGGAACTGAGCGACGCCGTTGCCGAGCGCGTGCCCGACGTGATCGAGATCGTTCGTGAAACGATTGGAACACGCACCCGACCGGAGGCCGAACCGTGAACACCCGCTGGTACTGCACTGACTGTGAGACCGAGATCGACCGTGCGGACATCGATGACCACGAGTCGAAGGGCCATCACGTTCGGGGAGTGCTCAGGCCCGAGCGACTGCTCTCGAACGATCCCTGGACGTTCGGGAGTGAGGCCGACGACAGTCAGTGACTCCGATCAGTTCGCTTCGTCGTTACTACAGTGGCAATCCGTACTTGGTCACGTACTGTGCGAGACCACTGAGGTAGGCGACGATCCACAAGGTGACGTAGCCGGCGACGCCGATCCGCAGCCGAGACCGCCAGTGATCCATCCGCTCGCCGCCGATCTCCGAGAGTAACAACTCCTCGTCGTACTCGTGATAGAGGTCGTACTCCCACTTGGCGCGAAAGATCCGGACGATGCCCGTCAACGCAAACGCGAGAAATGCGTAGGCGTGCAAGCCGACGACCGCGTGCAGGACGCTGAACCCGTAGAACTGTTCGAGGAGGTTCGGGAGCATCCACACGACCAGCGGGACCGTCGTCAACGCGAGCCCGGTGAACACAACCGAGAGATGGCGGACGAGCACACTCCAGGTAACGGGATCGTTGTCGATCACGATCCAGGCCCCATACAGAAAGCAGGGGAAACTTATCGTCACCGCGACGACGACGATCGTCGCCACCGTCCCGTCGGCTAACCCGAACATTGCCGGTGATATGGACGGGACCGTTAAAGGGTATCCGGAGACACCCGGCGGCAATGGACACTGAGCGATACGCGTAAGGCCGCGGGAACCGAACACGCGGTCGATGGACGCGTCCGGCTCCACGTCGTCCGACCCCGATCCGTCGGCGACCAGTGCGGAGACGACAGACGACACGGCCGAGTCGAGTCCCGACGGGGACGAACTCTCGACCGAACAGCTCCGCGAACGGGTCGAACAGAAGTACGACTTCGACGATTTCGGCCCGACTGATATGGCCGAGATGACCGCCCAAGAGTGGGACGTGGCGTTCGACGCCGACAGCTGGATCACCGGCCAACGGCTGCTCGACCGCGTCGAAGCCGATCTCAAACAGCGCGTGCTCGATCGGGACGTCTTCGCCCGGATCGAACGCGAAGAGGACTACCTGCTCGCCTACTCCGACGCGGGGTTTGCCGTCGTCTATCCGGACGGCAGCGTCGAGGGCGAAGGAACAGTCCTGCGGGATGTCAAGCCGGTCATCGCGTTGTGTTCGATGGACAGCTACGAGCCGCCGGACGTCCCGGACGGCGAGATCCTTCCCGAACCCCAAGAGGTACCCGACGGCGGGGGCGAACTCGGGAACGTGATGGTCCAAGCCATCGCTGTCGTGCAGTTGCTGGCTGGCCTCGTCTTGGTCGGTGCCGGGGTCGTGTTCGGTATGGAACCGATCCCGATCGTCGCCGGGCTCGGGTTCTTGGTCATCGGCGCGGGATTGCTGTTCGTGGTGGCCAACGCGCGGCTGTCCGATCGGTTCCGCTCTGAGGAGTTTCGCGACCGCTTGCGAGCGGTCAACGTCGGCGGCGAACGGCCGGACTTTCTGCCGATCGATGAGGACGGCCAGGTCAACACCGAGAAACTACCAGACGAACGGGAAACCGTGTTGCCACCTCGTTCTGACGGCGACGAATAGATCCCGTCCCCCAAGAATTTGGGGCTGCTGGGCCAAGGGGTTATGAATTTGCCCGAGATGTGGTTCGATTTACCCCCATATATCGGGGGTTTCGGTGAGTTTATACAGAGTAGGTACCCAGATTGTCACGTATATGCACAGGCGGGACTTCCTCCGGACGGCCGGTGGCGTGGCCGGCGGGGCGGGCACGCTTGCGGCAAGCGGGTCGGCGGCCGCACAGGCGAGCGTCAAGCCGGATTACGGTGGTTATCTGGATAGCGCGAACGGGTTCGACGGCTCGACGACTGACTTGCGAGGCCAGGACGCAGTCACGATCGAAGTCGGCGCTGGCAGCGACGGGTACGCGTTCAGCCCGGCGGCTGTCTGGGTCGATCCCGGTACGACGATCACCTGGGAGTGGACTGGCAACGGCGGCAAGCACAACGTCGTCGGCGAGAGTGTGGAGTTCACGTCAGGCGATCCTGTCGAAGAGGAAGGATACACGTACGAGCATAGTTTCGACGAGTCTGGCATTGTCACGTATTACTGTAACCCCCACCAGAACCTGGGGATGCTCGGTGCCGTTGCCGTCGGCGACGACATTGCGACCGTCGAAGTCGAAGCAGGTGGCGGCCAGCAAGACCCCGAGCATATGGGAGTCCCCTTCCAGCCCCACTACGTCGGGATCGCGACGCTGTTGATGATGAGCGCGTCGCTACTGTTCACGTTCTTCTTCGTGAAGTACGGTGAATCGGCTCACACCAGCGGAGGTCGAAGCTGATGTCTTCCTCCGGAAGCACTTACGGCGACATTCATCGGTACGAACAGCCTCGCGAGAGTCCGGCCGCAGCCCTTGCGATCGTCCTGTTGACGATCGTCGAAATTGTTTTCGTCGGACTGTTCACGTGGGGACTGATCAGCGGCTGGGGCCTGACAGCCGAGGGGAATATGTTCCTCGGTGGGATCCTCGGAGTCATCTTCATCGACCTGTCGTTCATCCTGCTGTTGTACCGCAAGGAGTTCCTGCCGGACGTGATGATCGTCAAGAAACGCCGGCGCAAGTGGGAAGATCTGTACGTCCGTGAGGACGACGTCGATGGAACGTCCGTCACTGACGGGGCCCTCGAGAACGCAAAGCGCGCGCTGTATCCATACTACAAACGATAATTATGTCCACAGACGAAGACAAATATCCGAGCGAATCGGGGCGGCGGCGGTTCGTGAAAGGCGTTGTCGGGAGTGCTGCTCTCGGGTCGGTCGCGACTGGGACCGCAGCGACTGTCGAGATGACAACCTCTGCCTCCGGTGCTGGTGGCGGGATCACGGAGTATTTCGCCATCGAGAACACTGACGGCCCGGCCCCACGTGGGATGCCGATCATCCCCATCGAGATTAGAAACGGAAACGAGCTCTACGGTGTCTGGCCGGAACCGGAGACCCAAGACGTCCAGGGCAAGGAGGTCACCGTTGCCGAGACGGACTTAGGCGGGACGACGTACAGCACGACCTGGTTCCAGTACTGCGGGGTCCAGACCTACGAGGGGATCCAGCCCGACGCCGACCAAGACAACGCCTTCCGGTCGGCTGGCGGTACCTACGCCTGGCAAGACGATATGGAAGACGGGACCGTGCTCACGCTGGATATGTTCGACGACTACGAGGAATGGGGCAACGGCATCGGCCGAGACGGTCTCGGCAAACCGGCTGTCGCGAACTGGCGATCCGACGGTGACGTCCAGACCATCCCAGTACAGGTTATGCGCAGCCCTGAAGTGAGCAAGATGGTCGCCGGCGAGGGTAAGTACAGTTCGCTGTCCGGCGAGGCGCGCAGTTTCCTCGAAGCCGCGACGAGCAACGACGTTATGGCCTGGCTCAACAAGTGTACGCATTTCTGTTGTGTCCCGGGATTCAAAGCCAACGAGGGCAGCGCCAGCTTCGGCGGAGAGGACTCCGTCTACTGTCAGTGCCATCAGTCGATATATGACCCCTTCAGCCCGGTGAAGCGGACGTTTACCGCATTGCCACGCACGGGCGAGTGATACAATGAGTCTCAAACGCAAAGACGACCACGACCACAACGCCTGGCTGGAGAGTCGCGAGGACCTCTCACACGTCGAGACGGTCTACCTGACCGTACTGATGTGGCTCGACAAGCGACTCCGCATCGTGGATTACCTGGAGATGCTTGAGGACCTGTATTACAAGGTCAACATGCAGATGCCGAAAAGCCACACTGAACAGTACGGACTGGACAACAAGTTCTGGTACTGGTACCCCCTTTACGCGCTGGGTTCGTTCTCGACGCTCGCGTACATCGTCGCGGCCATTTCCGGTGCCTTACTCGGGTTCTACTATACGCCGGGTGCCGGAGCGAGCGAATCGGCCTCGCTGGCGTACACCCAGATCGAGTTCATTATGGTCGATTTGAACTTCGGCTTTTTCCTCCGAAGCCTCCATCGCTGGTCTGCGCAGGTGATGGTCGCGGCCGTGTTCCTACATATGCTGCGGGTGTACTTCACGGGCGCGTACAAGGAACCCCGGGAGCTCAACTGGCTGCTCGGGATCGTGCTGATCAGCCTGACGATGGTCTTCGGATACACGGGCTACCTGCTGCCGTGGGACCAGCTGGCCTTCTGGGCTGGCCAGATCGGCGTCGAGATGAGTCTCTCGATCCCACTGATCGGCGAGTGGGTCGCACAGTTGCTGTTCGGCGGGTTCACGCCGAACCCGGCGACACTCCAGCGAATGTACATCCTGCACGTGTTCTTCCTCCCGTTCATCGTGACGACGCTGATCGCCATTCACATCGGCATCGTCTGGATGCAGGGCATCGCGGAACCGCACTGATCACACATGACCGACGACACTGACACTACCGACGAACGCACCGACGGCGGAGGAACGGGCATCGTCCCCCCCGACGACGAGACGCCGACCTGGAGCGAGCGCAAAGCGCGCAAGCAAGGGCTCTCGCGGCTCACCTACGAGTACTTCGAGCGGGCCCGCCGTGAAGACCAGGACCTGCGCCAGCAGTCCAGTTACATCGAACGGGACGTGCTGGGATTTCCGGCCTGGCCACACGAGACAGTCCGCAACCTCGCACTGGCGAGTTTCTTCGTCGGAATGATTATCGTCCTTGCGGCGACGCTCCCGCCACATATCGACGCGCCCGCCAACCCCAGTAGTACTCCGGCGGTCATCCTGCCGGACTGGTATCTCTACTGGTCGTTCGGCCTGCTCAAGCTCGGCTTTCTCAATCCCGAGATCTCGCTTCTGGGCGGCGAGAAGTTGATGTCCGACCGCACCTACGGTGTCCTCGCGAACCTCGTCGTCGTCGGATTCGTCGCCATCGTCCCGTTCCTGAACAAGGGAAGCGCCCGCCGGCCAGTCGAACAGCCGTTCTGGGCGTCGGTCGGGGTCGCCGGCGTCGTCTTCGCGTTCACGATTGCCGTTCTCTCGATCAAGAACCTCGTGCCGATCGAAGTGGGGCTGTTGGACGCCCTCACCTTCCTGTTGCCGATCGTCGCCGGGTTCATCAGCTACGCCGTATTGAAATCGATGCGCGAAGGCTATATGTTCAACCTCAACCGCCGGTACTACAGGCTCAGGCCACCAAAGTAACTATGAGCAACGACACCCAACCACAGCGGACGCCCGATGGATCGGTCGTCGTCCCGATGCGCGTCTACAAAGGCATTACCGTCTTCTCGACGCTCGTCGCGACGGCGCTGGTCGTGTTTGGATTCTTCCTGTTCGATGCGGCCACCCGACTGGACAATCCGATTCGGGAAACAGCCGTCTGGGCGGTCGAACTCACCGGGTGGACGCCCTCGGCCGGCGTGGTCAACGTCGCTTTCGGCCTGCTCGGCGTGGCCGTCTTGCTGGTCGGTGCCGGATCGTATATCCTTGGCACGCGGTTCAAGACCGCCGAGATGGTCGACGGCGGGGCAGCCGAAACGGACGACAGCACGACTGATCGAGCGGACGATACGAACACACAGGAGGAAATCAATGGCTGACGAATTCGCGAAAGGCTTCGGCATTCTGGTCACGGCGGGACTCGGCTGGATGATCATCGCCGGCTGGTATCTGACACCGAGTTTCGAGGGGGCACAGTTGTTCGGCGAACGTCCGTCGGATCCGGGCGTTTACGCAGAGATTGCGCTGACCGTCGGAGACGCGCTGTTTTGGTTCGCCATCCTCGGCGCGTTGACCTTCTGGCTCGTCATCCCGGTCGGTCGGAAGCTCCGGGCCGAGATCGAGTCCAGATCCGCGTGAGCCGAACGGCTATCAAGAGTTAAGGCCCCACACCCCGAGAGACCGCATATGGCTGTCGATAGGGAGACCCCTCCGTCGGAGATCACGACGCTGGTCGGTCGCGAGGTCTATTCGAACAACGGTGTGTTCGTCGGCGAGATCGAGGATCTACGACTCGATCTCTCGACTGAGAACGTTACTGGGCTCGCGTTGCACCAACTCAACGGCGAACTGTTCGACCAGGAGATCAACCAGTCCCGTGGCGTCATCGTCCCCTACCGGTGGGTGCAGGCTGTCGGGGACATCGTCATCATCAACGGGATTATCGAACAGCTCAAACAGCCCGGAGCTGACGAGTCAGACGACGAGGTCGTCGCCTAGCTTCCGTTTGCACTGTCACTGCTACTCTCGACGCCCATCGCCTCGAACAGCTTCGTTTTGACCGCTTCTTCAGTCAGCGACAGCAACAGGTCCCGGTTGTCCTCGTTGGATTCGATGCCCGTGAAGATTCCGAGTGGGATCTCGACGCTGGCGTCGGTCGAGTGGCCTGCGGCCTCGCCCATCTCCGCGAACGCATCACTGAGGACGTTCCCGATGTTTAGCCTGATGTCCTTCGAGCGGGCGGCCAGATAGATCGTATCGTCGACGATACCGAACACGGCTGTCGTCGTGATACCTTCGAGATTCAGGAGTTGCTGGGCAGCCTGGGTCAGCGCCTCGCGATCGCGGATGAACCCGGCATTCGAGACGAGATGGCTCCCGCGGACGTCGCGGTTGCGGATCGCTTCCGCGAGCACGTCCAGCGTCTCGGGACTCATCGACGGCGACTCGACCTGTTCGAGTGTGTCGTGGTCGGCAAAGGGATACAGGTACGCTGCAGCGGTCAGGTCCGCCGGTGTCGTGTCCCGCTTGAAATCCAGTGTCTCCGCACGGATGCCGTACAGGAGCGCGGTCGCGACCTCCTGGCTGAGGTTCAGGTCGAACTCCTGGACGTACTTGGTGAGAATCGTCGATGTCGCAGACACGTTCGGTCGGATGTCCGAGAAGTCGGCGTTGATCTCGGCGTCGGGCTCAAGATGGTCGATGAGAATATCGATATCGGTCTCGGGGGTGGACTCGGTGTCGCCAGTCTTGGAGTAATCGACCAGCGCGATCGTGTCGTAATCCGCGAGTTCGACCTCGCTCCGGGAGACTAGCTCGATCCCGAGCAGGTTAACGAATGCCCGGTTCTCGTGGTGACCGATCTCACCCTGGTAGACGATATCCGCCTCGACGTCACGGTGTTGCGCGATTGCTTGCAGTGCCGCGGCGCTGGCGATCGAGTCGGGATCGGGACCACGATGGATCAAGATCGCGAGTCGTGACTCGGTGCCGTCGATCAACGACGCCAACTGCTCGGCCCGGTGTTCGAGTTCGCCCGTTTCGAGTGAGCGCAGCGCCGAGTCGGCGATGACCGCCGACGGATTGATGACGACGTCGGCACCCATCTCAGTGAGTTCGTCCGCAGAGACTGGATCCGACGCCCGCGCAACGACGAAGTGATCGTCCTCGACGTCCATCAGCGTCTCCGTCGCCGCCTTGTTCGCCTCGACGTCCGAGGAAAGGATCAGCACCGCGTCGCGACCTTCGACGTGTTCGACGACCGCCGGATCTCTAATATCGCTGACCTGTGCGTTGAGGTCTTGATCACGCAGCGCCTCTACGCGCCCCTCGTCTTTGTCCAGAATCAGCACGTCCTTGCCCGCCTCAACGAGGTCTTCCGCGACTGCGTGCCCCACGCTCCCACAGCCAAGAATGGCATACGACGCCATCGATGCCATCGTCGTCCCTGTGTTCATACTGTTTCGTCCGTGGGCGTCGAGACTCTTATAACTCGGACTTTCGTCCTATCGCCCGGAAATGCGGCTTGTTACTGGTGGGCGTCCCACAGCAGGCGGTTTTTATCGCCTCGCACCAATCAACGAGTATGGGCAAGGTCAGCATCGGTCTCCGTGGCTGGCGGTTCGACGAGGCGGACGTCTTCGACTCGAACGGTTCGATCAAGCCGCTGGCGGAGATGCCACCGGAGCCTCGCCAGCGCGTCTCCAGACTCACGGCGATCATCGGCAACGCCTGTGACGCCTGTATGCTCCTCGAGGACGACGAACGCCACTGTAACGTCGCGCTCGCGGTCTACGGCGAACCGATGAACGAAGTCTTACTCTGTGAGGAACACGAGCCGGACTTTCTGTACTGGTTCCGCGAGGCGGGTGGTGACGAGTACGCCGGCAGCGCGGCGCTGAAAGACCGATTCCTCAACTGGATCGCCGACGGCGGGCGCGCGCCGGACGAGTACGCCGGGATCGAACACGTCGACTCCGAGCCGGACGCACTCCCGAACGCGGCGGTGACCGGCGAGATACCGTCCCTCGAGGAAGACCTCGCGGAGATGGACGAGGGCGAACGGGACGCACTTGACGTGGATCTGAGTGACCTCGATATATGATCAGTGTCGCCGTCGTCGACGCCGAGACACCGGGGAACGTCGGGACGATCGCCCGCGCGATGAAGAATTTCGGCCTCGAAGAACTGCTGCTGGTGGATCCACCCGAACTGGACCCCGACGGCGAGGCCTACGGGTTCGCCGGACAGGCCCGTGAAGACATCCTCCCGAACGCTCGAACAGTCTCCTTCGAGTATCTCCACGAGAACTACCACACCGTCGGCTGTACGGCCGTCACGAACGAGGACGCCCGCAAGCACGTCCGGTATCCGTTCAAGACACCGCGTGAACTGGCTGACAGCCTCACGGACGTCCAGGCCGACACCTGTCTCGTGTTCGGCCGTGAACGGGTCGGGCTGACGAACGACGAACTCGCCAGGGTCGATGAGGTGTGCTCGATCCCCGCGGCCGAAGACTACCCAGTGTTGAATCTCGGGCAGGCGGCGACGGTCGTCCTCTATGAGATGCGCTCGCTGACCCTCGAATCGACACAGCTGCCGGACCCGGACCACGAGCGAGCCACCGAACGCGAACTCGAAGGGCTGCACGACCAGTTCGGGTCGTTCCTCGAAGCAATCGAGCATCCCGAGGAGAAACGCGCCAAAGCCGGTCGGCTCTTCCGGCGACTGATTGGCCGTGCTCATCCGACCGACCGGGAAACAGTCTCGCTTCGGGGGATCTTCCGGCGCGGTGCAAAGCGTGCTCGCCGGGAAGACGATCCGTAGCACAGACCGTGTACTTTTGTCGGGGGGAGAAGAGACCCAGCCCGGTCTACTTGCCCTTGCTGGGGGACGTTTCCGCCCAAAAAGAAGAGACAAGTCACCCGAGCGGAAGCGTCACGTATGGACCTGCCGACTCGGTTTGCCTATATGCTTGCACTCCTGGGTGTCGGCGTCGCCGCCAGCGCGGTGGGGGTCCTCGACGACCGGCGGACTGATCGGCTCAACCAATTTGCGTTCTACGTCGCGTTGCCCTCGCTGATCTTCATCTCGACGTATGCCGAGCCACTGAACGAGATCGTGTCCCCGACGGTCGTCGCCGGCCTCTGGATCGTCGTGCTCGTGACGGCGGCGGTCGGCTGGATCGTCCACCGACGGCGGCGCTCACCGGGCGCTCGCGGTGTCGCAGTCGTCCAGTCATATCACTCGAATTTCGGCTACCTCGGCTTGCCGCTGGTCGCAGCCACGCTCGGTACTGCGGCCGCCGCGAAGGCAAGTCTCATCCTCGGAGTCGGTGCGCTCACGCAGGTTCCGCTGACGATACTCGTGCTTTTGCGGGTCACCGACAGTGACGCGTCGCTCCGGGACGAGCTCCGCGGGATCGCGACCAATCCCGTTCTCATCGCGCTGGCGATCGGCCTGCTTGCCTCCTGGCAGCACCTGTCCCCACCCGCGGCCGTCACGGCCGGTCTCGACGGGCTTGCCGGCCTCGCACTGCCGGTCGCGTTGCTCTGTGTCGGGGCTTCCCTCGAACTGTCGCTTCCCGACGGCGACTACGGGACGATCGGCTCGGTCGTCGTGCTCAAGGTCGTGCTTATGCCGGTCCTCGCGTGGATCACGTTTACCGCGCTCGGAGCGTCTTCGCTCACGCTTGAGACTGCTGTCCTTATGTTCGGCACGCCGACAGCTGTCTCGACGTACATCTACGCGAGCGAACTCGGCGGAGACCGACGGCTGGCGTCGGTGAACATCTTTGTGACGACCGTCGTTTCGATTGTCACGCTGTTTGGCGCGCTTCGGTTCCTGCTGTGACCGCTAGGCGCGTTTCTGGATTTCCTCTCGGAGCACGCCACTCACGAGGTCGCCGTCGGCTTTCCCGCGGAGTTGTCCCATACATTCGCCCATCAGCCCGGAGAACGCGCCCATACCCTCTGCTTGGACCTGTTCGGCGTTTCGCTCGACGACCTCGACGACGGCTTCTCGGACTTCGTCCTCGCCGACTCCGCCCAGGTCTTCGCGTTCGACGGCTTCTTTGGCAGACAGCGCGGGCTCCTCTGCCAGTGCCGTCAGCAGGTCTTCGAGCCCCTCGTTGGGTATCTCGCCGTCCTCGACCAGCAGCAACGCGTCCTCGATGTGCTCGTCACTCAGGTCCGCAACCGGCACGTCATCGCGCCGCAGCGCCGTCAGCGTCGATTCGACAGTGTCGGCGACAAGCGTCGGATCGACGCCCGCCTCGACGACCTGCTCGAACAGCGGCATATACTCGCCGTACGCGACCTGTTCGGCCAGTCCCGCATCGAGATCGAACTCCGTCTGATAGCGCTCGACTTTCTCAGTCAGCAGTTCGGGCGTCTCGACCTCGCTCGGGTCGGGCTCGACCGGCGGCACGTCCGTTTCGGGGTACATCCGTGCCGCACCCGGGAGCGGCCGGAGGTACCGAGAGGTCGCGTCCTCGTTGGCGTCTCGCGTCTCTTCGGGGACGCCCTCGAGTGCCGTCTCCGCTCGCTCGGCGACGGCGTCGATCGCTAGTTCCGACGTCTCGGGGTCGTCGGCGACGATCGCGACGGCGTCGTCCGGGTCGGCGTCGACAGCTTCGCGCAGTGCCGCGACTTCCGCTTCAGTGACGCCGTAGGCCGGCAACTCGTCGGTGTGGAAGATCCCTCCAGCACCGTGGCGCTTGGCGTGATCGGACAACTCCGTCCCCAGGCGGCGATCCGGCTGGACTTCCCGGCCGACGAGGCCGTCGAACCCGTCTAGGCGCACGCCCTGGACTTCCCCGCCGGCGTCAAGCGCACCCCGGATGACACCCGAATCAGTGTCCGCAAACACGTCAGTCACGTCCTGTGGTTCGCCGACAGCGGCGTCTCGGTTGTCGAGTTCTGCGGCAATCTCCAGCAGTTCGACCTGCCGGCGCACCTCGTTGCGGACGAGATCGTCGATGTCGTCCAGGCTCTGGACGCCTTTCAACTCGACGCGGGCACCGTCTTCGATCGAGACGTTGACGTCCTGGCGGATCGTGCCCAGACCGCGTTTGACTGCTCCAGTCGAGCGCAACAGCATCCCGATCCGCTCGGCGGCTTCCCGGGCTTGCTGGGGCGACCGGATGTCCGGGTCAGTGCCGATCTCGACCAGGGGAATGCCGAGCCGATCCAGCGAGTAGCGAACGCCTTCGTCGGTCTCTTCGACGCGCTGGGCACTCTCTTCTTCGAGCATCAGGTCTTCGACACCGACCGGTCCGTCGTCGGTCTGAATCTCGCCGTCGACCGCGATCAACATCGTCCGCTGAAAGCCCGAGGTGTTCGAACCGTCGATGACGAGCTTGCGCATCGGGTGGACCTGATCGACCGGCTCCATTCCGAGCAACTGTGCGATCTCTAGGGCCACGGTCGTGGCCTCCTCGTCGACCCGGTGAGGCGGTTCGTCGTCTTCTTCGACGAGACACGTCGAGTCGTAGGCCAGATACTCGAACTCGCGTTCGACACGACTCTCTTCGAGGGCGGCCTCGTCGAGTTCGCCCAGTTCGCTTCGAGTCGGATGCAGGTAACGAGTCAGTTGCCGGGTCGATTCCTCGGGCTCGCGCAACTCGGTCGGGCAATTACAGAAGAGCTTCGTCGCCGTGTCGAGCTGCTGGTGAATCTCCAGGCCGGCCACCAGCCCCAGATCGTCGTAGTCGAACTCTGTCATTGTAGAAGGCTGGGTGTCGAGGGGGCAAAAAACGCATCCTTCCGCGGTGGCCGGTTGACCTGCCGGTGACGAAACGGGCCCGTTGCTCTGGACGTCCACCGCGCCGGTGGCCGCCTCGACAGTTCAGTTTTGGCGTGCTCACACGGAACTGCGGAATACGGCGCTCGGTCACCAGTCCTAATCCACACAAAATCAGACCTGCACGCGATAGAAGTGACCAATTGTACGTCTTTGCCACGATCAGAGTGTGTGTCACGCTACCAAACGTCCACAAACAATTATTATACTCTGGCTCTAAGACAACTGTGTATGGCGACACGCCAGCAATCCCAGACGCGGTATCACACGTGTACCTGTGGCGCTGAGTTCGAGAGTACGGAGGCACTCCTCGAACACGCACGGGAGTCACACGGACTGAGCGTATACTAGCTGGCGACGTTCCGCACGAACGATCTATATAAAAACAGTTTTGGCCGTTGGTACGGTGGTATAAGCTACCGACCAATGTCAGGTATTGAGCTTACGGCGAGTCAGCAGACGATTTTGCAGGAATTGGTCAACAGCTACCGCGAGAGCGACAGCGCGGTCAAAGGCGAGCGGATCGCCGAGGAGATCGACCGAAGTGCGGGCACGATCCGCAACCAGATGCAGAGTCTCAAAGCGCTGCAACTGGTCGAGGGCGTCCCGGGGCCGAAAGGCGGGTACAAGCCGACAGCCAAGGCTTACGACGCCTTGCAGATCCAGCAGATGGACCGCTCGGCGGAGGTACGTCTCCATCACAACGGCGAACACGTCGAGGACGCCAACGTCACCGAGATCAACCTGACGAGCGTTCACCACCCCGAGAAGTGTCGTGCGGAGATCTATCTCCAGGGGTCGATGTCCGAATTCGAGCCTGGCGATACGATCACTGCCGGGCCGACCCCGTCTGCGGGCCTACAGATTATCGGCACGATCGACGGCAAAGACGAGACGAACAACGTTCTCGTGTTGGTCATCGACGATATGCGTGCTCCAGTCGAAGAAGACGAGTAGCGTGTCGTGATTGTGGGACAGAACTTTTCACTCCCCCGATCGTACGATAGTTAATGGCAGAGGTCTGCCCGACGTGTGGACTCCCCGAAGAACTTTGCGTCTGTGAGGACGTCGCCAAACAGTCACAAGAGGTGACCGTCGAAACCGACGAACGGCGCTACGGCAAACAGATGACTATCGTCGACGGACTCGATCCGAACGACGTCGATGTCGAAGATCTGGCGTCGGAGCTCAAGTCTCAGCTCGCCTGCGGAGGCACTGTCGACGACGGCCGGATCGAACTCCAGGGCGATCACGTCGATCGCGTCGAGGACTACCTCACCGACGAGGGGTACAACGTCAAGTAACTCTCTAGACACATACCTTTTTACGCCACAGTGCGTAGTAGAAGTATGGGAAAACGAATCAAGCAAGCGATCAGCCGTGCGAAATACGCCGCGGTCGGTGCGTCGATCGGTGCTGCGGCTGGTGGACTCATCAGTCGGAATGCCGCCAGTACCGCCGCCGGAATCGGGGCACTCGTCGGTGCAACGATCGGCGAAAAGCGCGTCTCGGTCGACGAGTTCGTCGGGCAGGTTAGAGACCGAACCAGCGAGAAATCCGCCGACGAGTAGCCAAGCAGGCACGTTTTTATATTCGATCACGCCGTACCCACGACCGTGACCACGGACCCGTCGTTCGAGATTCCGGCCCGACCTCAGCGGCGCTATCCGTACGATAGCGGGGTCGAGTACGAGGGGGAGACGGTCTTTCACCTCCGTCCGGCCGGCGACCGGCTGGACCAACCGCTCCAGTCGCTCGTCGAAGCGGTACTCGACGACGAGCCCTATACCTACGGCGACTGGCTTGATCTCCCGCTCCCGCTGTATCTTGTACACGACGAGCGCACGGGCGATGTCTTCCGGGTCGTCGTGCGTGACCGTGCCGTGGAGTTACACGTCCTCCCGGCGACTGAGTCGGCCGGGCTTCGGGCGTTCTACGAGACACTCACGGATCGAAGCGACGGAGAGTGGACTGTCGAGTTGACGATCGACCGAGCCGGCTAGCGATGCGACGATTGTTTCCGCCGACCCGGTGACTCCCGACGATCAAAAGCCGCTCTGCTCAGTCGAGTCGGCGAGTCGGTCGACCTCCGTCTGGTCGACAGTCGCCAGCGGCCCGGGAATCGTCCGCGAGAGCGACGCGGTCGCGACAGCCTTTGAGAGCGCTGTATCGGGTTCGTCACCGTCCAGCAGTGTTGCGAGAAACGCCCCGATGAACGCGTCGTGTTGGCCTGTATCATCGACTGTATCAGTCTCGATCGCGTCACGGTCGTGGATGACGCCGTCGTGATAGACCAGCGCGCCGTGCTCGCTGCGAGTGAGCACGACCATCTGCAGGTTCCACTCGGCGGCGATAGTCGGAGCGATTTCCCTTGCCTGGCCCGTCTGATCAAGCACCGAACGGGCGTCCCCTTCGGAGCCGAACAGTACGTTGACGGATTCGAGCACCTCAGTCACTGTCTCCCTGGCCTCCGATAGCGACCAGAGTGAGGGACGATAATCCAGCTCAAGAGCGGAGATGCCGTCCTCGCTTGCGCCCGCTCGCAACACGGCCCCGCCGGCTTCGGCGGCTGCCTCCGAGAGCGCGAGCGTACTGCCCGCAACGAAGACACTCGACGCGTCCTGGATCAGACCCATATCCAGGTCGCCAGGTGTCATCGTCGCGGCTGCCGCTTGCTCGCGGTCGTCGATCCGGACCGCTTCGCGTGGCTCACGCGGTGGCTCGTAAAATGCCAGTCCCTGTCGTCCGTCTGCACTCCAGTCGACCTGCGTCTCGATACCGTGTTCGTGGAGTTTAGAGACGACACGCCGACCTAAGGGCGTATCAGGCAGTTTCGAAAGCCAGGCCACATCAGTCCCGAGTCGACCGGCAGCGACGGCGACGTTACTCTCCGTTCCGGTCGCGTGCATCCGGAGATCAGTTGCTGTTTCGAGTCGCTCGCTGTCTTGTGGTGTCAGTCTGAGTGCGGTGTCCCCGACAGTAACCAGTTCGACCATACGGGGGTATCACGAGCGAGGGGCTTAGGTCTAGGTACTCGTGACTGCCTACTGCCGTCCCCGGAACTACAGGTGGCCGGGATAGTCCCGCTCGAACCGATTCTGTATCTCCTCGGCGTCGATCTCGATCAACACCGGTCGGCCGTGCGGACAGGCATATGGGTTCTCACAGTCAGCCAGCGCCTCTAGCAACGAGACGACTGATCCGTCCGTCAACGCGGTGTTGGCCGTGATCGATGGGTAGCAGGCTAGATCAGACAGGAGTTCGTCGGCGACTGCCTCGACAGTCTCGGCCGCGTCGCTATCGCGCTCGACGAACGACGCAAGGACGTCTCTGACGAGTTCGGGGCCGCCGCTCTCGGCGATCAATGCCGGTACTGTCCGCACCTCGATCGTCTGTTCGTCGAGTCGATCGGCCTGAAATCCCAGCCGAGACAGTGCCTCGGTAAACTGTTCGAACAGTGCCGACTCCCTGGCGGTCAGTTCGATCTCGACGGGTTCGGCGAGCACTTGCGTGGTCGTCTCCCCGAGGAACTGCTCGCGGAGTCGCTCGTAGTTGATCCGCTCGTCGGCCGCGTGCTGGTCGATCAACACCAGCCCGTCGTCGGTTTCGGCGACGATATAACTGTCCCGTATCTGCCCGAGTACGCGCATCGATGGCAGCGAATCGAACGACGTGACGGCCGGATCGTCGTCCCCGAATCGCCGCTGTTCGGTCGCAGTCACCGTCGGGATCGGCTCGTCTCTGTCGCCGTCTGCTTCGTTGGGTCCGTTCGCTGTGGAGTCGACGTTATCGCCCGATTCTGACACGGTTGACCGACTCGTCGTGTCGCTGGACTCGGACTGTCCGGTTGTCCCGCCGGACTCGGACCCTACTCGGGGTGCCGCGTCACCCGAACCGGAGCTGGCGTTCCCGACTGGATCCGGTCTGTTAGTTGCACTCTCCGCTGTTCCGTTACCGTCCGTATCCGCTTGCACTCCCTGGCCCTCGTTCGCTGTGGGCGTCTGTCTGTCCGGTGTCTCCTTCGTCGGCGCTTGCCCATCTGACGACGGGCTCGTCGCGGGTGGTGCATTGCCGGTGTCGTGTTGATCAGTAGCGGTCGCGTCCGAATCACTGTCCGACGCATTGCCGGGTGTGATCTCGGTCTGTTCGGGTGCCGAGCGACCCCGTGGAGCGCGCGAACGCAGTCCCCCTTCACGTCGGAGTGCGTCCCCGACGGCCGTGGTGATCTGCTCGCGGACACCCTCGCTGTCCGCAAATCTGACGTCCATCTTCCGGGGATGGACATTGACATCGACCAGCGCGGGGTCGACTTCGACGAACAGGACGGCGAAAGGGTAGCGATCGCTCGCCAGCTGATCCTCGTAGGCGTCCAGTACCGCATCACGGACCGCGTCGGCAGTGACGAACCGCCCGTTGACGTACGTCGAGAGATACTCGCGGCTCGCGCGATTCGTTTCGGGGTGGCTGACCAGCCCTGACACCGATTCCAGTGGGCCATCGGGCAGGTGGTCGCCGTCAAGTTCGATCATCGCTTCAGCCACTTCCCGTCCGTACACGTCAAGAACAGTCTCAGTGAGGTTCCCGCGGCCGGCCGTCGAGAACACCTCCCGACCGTCGTGTTCGAGGGTTACTGCGACATCGGGATTCGCGAGCGCGTAGGCTGTGACGACACTGTTGACGTGGGCGAATTCCGTCGTCTCCTGGGCGAGATATTTCCTGCGTGCGGGGACGTTGTAGAACAGGTCGTTGACCGCGACGGTCGTGCCGACCGGACAGCCCGCCGGCTGGACAGCTCCGACATCGCCGCCCTCGACGGTGATCTCCGCGCCGCGCGTGTCTGCCTCACGTGGGCGAGACGTGACGGTCATCCGCGAAACAGCACCGATGGCGTGCAGCGCCTCGCCGCGGAACCCGAGCGTCGCCAGCCCCCCTTCCAGATCGTCGATGTCCCTGATTTTCGACGTTGTGTGCTGTTCGACCGCGCGCCTGAGAGCGTCGTCGTCCATTCCAACCCCGTCGTCGCTGACCCGGATCGACTCGGTGCCGCCACCTTCGACGGCGACGCTGACACGCTCTGCCTCGGCGTCGAGGCTGTTTTCGACTAGCTCCTTGACGACCGACGCCGGCCGCTCGACGACCTCGCCGGCCGCGATCCGTTCGACGGTCGTCGGATCCAGTTCCCTGATCTCCTGGGCCATTCGATGCCGTCTTTGTGCGGCACGCTCTTGAGTGGTCCGGCCTCACGCCGCCTGCTGTTCGCCACGAGTGCACTCTTTGGACGGGCACGACACCACGTCCTCGACAACGATACGGACTCCCGCCTCGTACTCCGCGTCGAAGGTCGGTGTCCAGCCGTGGGCACGGGCAAGCGTGCGGAAACTCGGGAGCGCCATACCGGATTCGGCGGTCGGTGCCGACTCCTCGAATTCGAAAAACGTCTCCGCGCTGGTCGCGGCTGGACGGTCGCCGTCAGTCTCGAAGACCAATTCGCCGTCCTCAAGCATCACTGTCATCGACGAGCCGTCGACGCCGCTGGCGAACACGAACGCCCGGTAGAGCAACTCCTCGAAGCGACTCTCGTTGGCCTCGATGGCTCCGTCGCCTTCGACTGCCAGTTGTAGTCCGTCCGTGTCGGCCCGATTCCAGGCCGCCCGAACCGTCTCGCGAAACGCCACCGGTTCGGTCTCTTCGACAGTCTGGCTGTATTCGGCCAGCATCGAGAGGTCACCGATAATTTCGCGCATCTGATCAGTCGTCGACGACGCCGTTGAGAGCGCACCCGCGGCCGTATCGGGATCGCTGTGGACGTACTGCTCGGCGGCCTCGACGTTTCCGGCGACGATCTGGAGTGTGTTACGCAATTCGTGGCGAATCCCCACGGCCAGATCTTCTAGCTGTTCGTTATGGCGCTTGAGTTCGCGACGCTGTCGCTCGATTCGGCTGACATCGGTCAGCACGAGCATTCGCCCGTAGCCGCTCTGTCCCAGCGAGAAGTCACTTTCCGTGACCAGGAAATGCCGGGTGTCGTTGTCGACCCGGAAATCGAGGACGGTCCGTTCGGTACCAAGCGCATCCGCAAGCGGCTCTACCCGATCGATCGGATCGCCGCGTCGGCCGTCCAGTCCCGGAACGATCCGTGCGGCGGCGTCGTTGAAATCTCGGATTCGGTCGTCATCGTCGAGAAAGACGACTGCGTCGTCGACATCGGCCGAAAAATGAACCGCCAGGAACCGTTCCTGGTAGACGAAGAGTGTCCCGATCGCGAACGCGGCGACTCCGAACGGCGCGTGGATGATGTTGACGATATCCGGGATCGAATACGCTGCGATATCGAGTATGACTGGCACCGCCGTCAGCGACGCGAGTGCGGCGACGATCCGTGTATCGTGTTCGGACTCGGCGAACTGTTCAAACAGCATAAACAGCCCGATCGACGCCAGCGCGTAGGACATCCCGGTCACTGTCCAGTGGACGATCCCCTGTTGGATCACCAGGTGTGTGACCCCGTCGCTGACGAGTTCCGCCTCGTAGTAGCCGTGATGAATCGGGTTTGTCAGCTTGATCGCGACGACGATCAGATACGTCGCCAGCCCCGCTCGACGGAACGTCGAATCGCGGTGGTACGAACGGCCGGTGTACGCCGAGGTGAAATACAGCCACGCCCAGACGGTCGAGAACCCGAACATAAGCCCGATCAAGTACGCTATATTTTTCAGCTGAAAACTCGGCAGCAAGAGGACGGCCGTGTGTGCACCAGCCCACGCGCCGCTGCCAGCGAGCAGCCCCATCAAGCCGCGTCGAGTGTCGCGGTCAGAGATTTGTCTAGCACGAAAGAGGCTGGCAAAACAGGCCAGCGACGTGAACGCGAACGCGAAAATGTATATGAGACTTGAGTGACCTGGCACAGTCGTACAACACTCGGGGCCGTATAAATATAATTCCTTAGGTAGGCTGATTGCCGGTGCTGCGGGCGCGGTGGCAGCCCCCGCATTTGATAGTGGTTGGGGGCAATACTCCGGGACAATGAGTATGGAAGACTACCCCGACGACATCGATATCGTCGAGACGAATTTCAAGACCGACCAGCAGTCCGAGGCCGCCGAGAAGATCGCCGCGGAGTGGCCGGTCGATCTCGATCGCCTCGCCGAGGAAGGCCAGCACGTCAAGATGTTCTACAAACAGGTCCTCGAACAGTTTCTCGGTCCCGCGAGCGAAGACGCCACCTTCGCGGAGATCAAAGACGAATACGGCGACCTCGAACAGTGGGCCGAGAACGGTGCGGCCGAGTCAGCCGACGAGGACGTCGAGGTGCCCGATGTCGACGATATCGAACCCGGCGGCGACACTGAAGCTTCCGAACCGACGACGGCCGACGAGTCGGACGACACCCCGACAGACATTCCGGAGACAGTCGACAGCCAGCCGTCCCCCTCTGAGGTCGGTGCATCGATCGCAGCGGAATCGACAGACTCCGGTGACGTCGACGCGAACCGTCGGGCGTGGTTCCGGGCCGGGTTCAGGGAAGGCGTCGAGTTCGCGCTCGAAAATCCCGATCTGTTCGAATCCTCCTGACCGGTTTCCGGACACGCGCGGACTGTTGACAGGAATCCCGCTGTAATACCGCTGTTGCTCGCTATTCGACGTCGGCGCCGGGCGCGTTTCGCTTGACGCTATCGATCGCGTCGTGGACTTTGTTGCGTTCAACGTAGCCCTCGCCGCTGTCGGCGATCACGTTGCCGTTGCGGTGGCGCAGCCGCCAGCGCCACTCCTCGCTGCTGTCCTCAAAGACCTCGAACGCTGCGAGTCCGACATCCAGCGCGTCGGCCGCCGGTGCGAGTCGCTCAATCCGTTCGACTGCCTCCTCAGCGTCGGATTTTGAATTGTATCCCTCGCCGCTCGTGGCGACAATTTCACCGTTCGCGGCCCGCCATCGCCAGCGGAACTCCCCGCGGTTGTCCTCGTAGACCTCGAAGCGGTCCTCGGAGACGTCGCCTCTGAACGATTCGACCGCTCGTTTGGCGTCACGTCGTCGAGAGTATCCTTCACTGGCCGCCGCGAGAATGTTTCCGTTGCGGTGCAGCAGCCGGAATCGCCACTCGCCCGCCTTGTCGCGGTAGATTTCGAAGGATGCGGGGTCGAACTGCAGGTAACTCGCCGGGCCGGCGTTGTCCTTGACGCTGGTGATCCCTTGCCGGACTTTCTGCTTGCTCGAATACCCCTCGCCACTGTCGGCGATGACGTTGCCGTTGTCGTGGACCAGCCGCCAGCGCCACTGGCCGGCGTTGTCTTCGTACACGTCGAACGTGGCCTGACTCTCGTCAGCTACGTTCGGTAGCAGCGGCGCCTCCTCGAGTGCATCCTCGGACGCTTCCTGTGGCTCCGGGACGATCTCGAGCAGCGTCGCTCCGAGCGCATTGCGCCTGACACTTGCCATTCCCTTCTTGGCGTTGTGCTTCTGCGTGTACCCCTCGCCACTGGTGGCGATGATGTTACCGTTGCGGTGGCGCAGTCGCCAGCGCCACTCCGACGCTCTGTCCTCGTAGAGTTCGAACTGTGCCTGGCTGGTGTGCAGCGACTCGACGAGCGACTCACGCTCTTCGAGGTCGTCGGTCAGCTCCGACTGAACGGTCTTTCGCTCCTCTTTGGCCGCTTCTAGCTCGGCCGCGAGTTCCGAACTCTGCTGCTCGCTCGCCTGCAGGGCTTCTCGCGTCGCGCCCCCGACGATCGATCCGACGACCCCGGCCAGCGCGATCAGTCCTATCCCTGCCGCATACAGGAAGATGACGGGCTGATTGCCGGTGAACGTCGACCAATCGGCGGGAAAGACAACGGCGAACCAGGCGACTGCGGCGAAGCTAACGACCTGCCCGAGATAGGCCAGCGACGTGGCCCACGACTGCAACGGCAACCGAATGACCGGGCCCGCCAGCAACATCGACAGGCTCACCGCGAGCAGCATCACACTCCCCTCTCTGAGCCTAAACCCATTGGCCCCGGACGCGGATTCGCTGGGGAAAAACAGGACAAGTCCGAGAGCACCCAGCAGGATGCCGATCAGAAATACCCAGTAGCCCCGAACCTCGTCGTCGGTGTCCGGCTCCCCGATCCGATTACGGTACATCCTGTACAGCACTCCCTGTCCGGTATTTGTTCCCATACCATACGACCTATCACAGTCATCAATAATAAAAGATGATGAATATTACGTATGTTGAACTATGCGCCGGGATGCACAGCGATATCAGGACTCGTCACCGAGCGTGATAGCCTCGTTGGCGGCGTTCCGGAGGGCGTCTGATCGGCCGTACTCGCCGGGTGCGATTGCGACCGTTCGCAGGCCTTCACGTGCGGCGCGCTCCAAGGCTGGCTTGAAGTCGGTATCCCGAGACGCGATCGCCAGCGTGTCCGCTCCTTCACGAGCGGCGATCGCTGCCGCGTCGACGGCGAGTCGGACGTCCACGTCGCCGCTCGTCGTGACCACTTCGAACCCGCGGGCCTCGCCAGCCTGGATTAGCCCTGGCGTCGCGTGTTCGTCGAGATACAGCCGTGCCGTCACGAGTCGCCCTCGCTCGTCTGCAAGTTCACGCAATTCGTCTAAATCGACATCGAACTCGTCGCGAAACACGTTCGGTCCGTCGACCAACAGTGCGACTCGCGACTCGCCGGCAGGCGAGCCGAACAACCGGCCGAGCAGTCCCATACGTGTCGCTACCGCCCGGTCGATATGGATGTTGCGGACCGACCGATCCGATATTGTGCCGTTGTAGCATACACCTCTCTCGATCCGATTGGTGTGATTTATATGCCCGCAAGCCATCGGTTACGATAGCGGACGCTCGGTTGGTGTAGTCCGGCCAATCATCTTGGCCTTTCGAGCCGAGGACCAGGGTTCAAATCCCTGACCGAGCACATTACTGCGGACAACAACGACCCGGAGTCTCATCTCCGCGTCATCCTCGGTCGTTCTGTGGTTGTGATGGGATTTGGCGTGGTTCAAATCCCTGACCGAGCACGATTTTGAGCGAGCAACGTACGTGAGAGAAATTCGCGTCCGGGGCCCGGACTTGCATCACGCGAGCCGCGGCGTCCGACGGGACCACGAGGAGCGAGCGCGGGTCCCACAACCGGACTGCTATCTCTGAGAGCACACTCCTGTCGTATACAAATTAGATCGGCATTGCTATTTAGGCCGACGAAATTGAACACAAAGAACTTATAGCCACGTTGAGCCGGTCTGACGTGTGAAACGCGAATACGCACTCATCGGGGCGGCGGTGGTCGTGGTGGTCCTGACGGTCCTGATCGCTTTGCTCGTGCCGGGGACACTCGCCGAGACGGACGAGCGATCGGAGCCAGTGCCGGAGGGTGACTTGCGACTCTCGGAGATACGTCTGACGCCGGCGAACGTCACCGAGGAGTCGGCGACGCTGACGGTGACCAACTGGCTGTCACACGCAGACGGCACCTCCGAAAACGTCTCGGTGCTCGTCCGCGCGGTCGACACTGACGACGGGCTGGTCAAGACTCGCCAGCGCCAGTCGATCGTCCGGCTGACGGGCGACCGTGACGACGCGGTCGAGGTGAACGTGACTGTCGAGCGATCGGGTGGATATCGCTTCGAGACACTGGTTTTCGTTGATGGCGAACGCCGAGATACCCGGTCAGTCACGGTCGACGGGATCGAGGGACTCGAACCCGCATCCGCCAAGTCTGGACTTCGATTCCACGACTTCGGATCGCTGTTCCCGACGATAACCTACGAGGTCACGTCGGTCGACTCGAACACTGTCACACTTAATACGAGAACATTCCTGACTAACCGTGGCGACCAGACGACCAGAGACTTGCAACTCCTCGTTCGCGCTCGACAGGGCGATTCGAACGTCATCGCCGATCGTGCCGTGACTGACGTTCCAGAGGTACGTCCCGGCCGAACGGGGACGCCAACGGTCAACTTGACCGTGCCGGACGACTATTCGTATCAACTGGATGCAGTACTCACCCGTGACGACGTGATAGTCGACACCGCAGCCGCCGCAGCGAACCTTGACCCGACACAGACTGTCGAAGTGAACAAAACGACCGAATCGATCGATCTCGACGTCGAGGATTTCGTTAGGGCCGATCAACCAAGCGATGAGGACCGCGATACACCGGAACCAACGACTGAGTCCGGCGGCGGTGACGGTCCCGGCTTCGGGCTCGTCGCTGGCCTCGTTGCACTGCTCGTGAGTACACTTGCCTTCAGATACTCCGGGAGCGATACACTATGACTGATACAGACGACACGGACGATGCACAGACCGACCAGTCGATCGACGACGCGTCCACAACCGCGGCCGATAGACCGCTGGGCTCGGCAACCGATTCGGAGACGAATAGCGAGGGGGCGACAAACGACGGGTCGGCAACCGATTCGGCGATGACCGATCCGACGACGAGTAGTTCGTCACGTTCGGCCGGCCACAGAGACCGGTATTACGATACCAAACGCTCACCCCGAGAGTATCTCGAACTGCTTGCACTGATCGGTCTAGGGCTGTTCGCCGCCGTGAGCGCGTACGGCTTTTACGTGAATGCGAATCAGGCGATCGCACAGCTCGTTGCCGAGACACACGAGTCGCTGTTCCAGGCAGCGTTCAACCTCACGTTGCTGTTGCTCGCGCTCGCGGGACTGTCACTGCTGGCGCGGCGACGGCTTGACCTACCGTAAGACAACGCTTTTCCGAACTCCAACCGAAAGTCGGAGTATGACAGACGAAGAACCCGACGAATCCGAATCCGAACAGCAAGACGACATTCCGTCCCCCCGGAACACGCCCCGGGCATCCGACTCGGACGAACAGGACGACGCAGGTGGAGACGACGGGAAATCCTTCCGCGAGCGGGTCGAGGAGATCCGCCAGCAGCGTGCTGAAGAGGGTGAGGGTGAGGACGACGAGAGAGAACTGAGCCGCGAGGAACGTATGGAGGAGATGATGGGCGGCGGTGGCGGCCCCGGCGGTATGGGCGGTGGCAACCCCTTCGCACAGATGATGGGCGGTATGATGGGCGGCGGCCCTGGCGGTATGGGCGGCGGTCCCGGCGCTCCCGGCAGTCACGGCCGTGAAGAGGAAGACGGCGGTAACGAGGAAGTCGTCCGGGAACTCCGAAAGCTCCGCGACGAGGTCCACGACCTGCGCCGGTCGGTCGACCGGGTCGCCGACGCGCTAGAAGACTAACCGCGGTTTTTCTCCATCCATTCGACTGCGAAATCGACCAGCTGTGGCTGGTCTAACAACGTCGCTTCGGCCTCGCCGACGGGTCCGTGTTCGGCGCCGACCGCACGCTCGAACGCCGTTCCCAGTTGCTCGAAGTCATCGGTGCTCGTCTCGATGTCTTCGAAGGTGACGGTGGCACGCTCGCCGTCACGGCGGATCGGTGCCTGCGTGACCGCACGTTCGGTCGGGATGTCCGCGCGATACTCCGCGAGGTGCATCGACGTGTTCGTCCCATAGTCAGTCCCGAGCATCAGCACTCGACCGCCCTGGTCGTATATCCGAGCCAGCGGTGACTTCTCCCCGAGTCCGAAATCGAACTGATGATCGCTGACAATCTCCTCGGCGTCGGCCCCGAGTGCCGCGAACGAAACAACCGGATGCGGACTTCGTACGGCCTCGGGGTAGGTCCGGAAACACTCGGGAATCTCGCCGACGCCGCGACTCGGCGTCACGTCGGGCCGGTACGGCGGCATCGACGCTCGGATCGGCTCGATCCACTCTTCCGGAACCGGCGGGTTCGACCACGCTTCCGGATTGCTGTGCTGTGGCGTGTGCGTCGGCACGACAACGGTGCCGGCATCACCGACGGCACGATTGAGTGCGTCGACGACTGCCTGTGGGCCGCCAGCGACCCATCCGATCGCCGACAGTGAGGAGTGGACCAACAGTGTGTCACCGGGTTCGACGCCCAGCGAGCGCAGATCCGTGAGGAGTCGGTCAGCCGTCACTGGGTCGTCGGTCTGTTCGACGAGCGCTTGATCGACCATACCGGCGTAATGCGGTCGACCGAGTTAAAATCGTCCTCGAATCGCTTTCGACACGTCACAACACTGCTCGGTAGACTATCGCCGCGTGTCTTCCCAGTCGATCCAGTCCTGCTCCCAACCGGGCCGGGACTCGGCGTGTTTGCGGGCGAACTCCTGGTCTTCCCGACGGGTCCGATTGCGTTCGACCTCGTGAGTGGACTCGCCGTCGACTAACATCGGCTGGAAGGCGACGGTGCCGTGGCGTTCAGCTTCGCCGTCTTTCGAGACGACCGATAGTGTCTGCGTGCCGGCGCCCAGCGGCGCCACGAGTCGGCCGTCCGGGCCCAGCTGTTCGAGCAACGCTTGTGGTGGCTCGACAGCCCCGGCTTCCAATAGGATGCAGTCGTAGGGGGCGTAGGCGGCCAGCCCGTCCGCGCCGTCACGACAGTCGACGAGGACTTCGTCATAGCCCGCTGTCGAGAGGTTCGAACGCGCCTCGTAGACGAGCTGGCGATTGATATCGATCGCGTGAGTGTCGGTGGCCCCAACGATTTCGGCGATCACTGCGGCGGTGTAACCCACGCCGGCACCGACGACCAGCGCCCGCTCGTCGGGCCTGGGGGCGAGCGCGTCGAGTAGCCGTGCCACAGTGCTCGGTGCGAGCACTCGCGTGCCGTGGCGCTCGCTGGTCCGGTCGGCGTAGGGAGCGTCCTCGACGAACGGCTCGCGCTCGACCGCCCGCATCGCCAGAGACACGTGCTCGTCCTCCAGACAGCCCTTGCTCTCGTGGTGGAGGCTGTCGACCATATCCTCGCGCAGTACCGCGGGGTCCATATCCAGACCTTCGGCCGGGAGCTAATGAATGGCCCGCTAGAGGAACACGAAACCGGCAGTCCCGCCGAGCACGATGACACCGAGACCGAACAGCGCCTTGTTGGCGATCGAGTCGGCCGTCCAGAGTCCGAGCGAGTACGACGGCCCAAGCGGTGCGAACGGTCGGACCCCCATCGGCGTCAGCAAGTCGCCGACCAGATGGCCCAGGAGCGAAAATGCCACGACGCCCCCGCTGTAGGCCCCCAACGTCACTGGGTCGTAGACAGCAAGCTGGGGCACTGACGAGGCGATGGCCTCGCTGGCGTAATAGACTGGCACCGCCACCGCAAGCCCGACGGCACCGGCCGCCCAGACAGTGTGCGTAATCCCTCGGTGAGAGACGACGGGCAGTCGAATGTCGATGTCCGGCATCGACGCCGTACTGACGACGACTGCGACGCCGGCGAGACCGAGCACAGCGTGCCCGCCCGTCGCGAGCGCCGCGAAGACGGGCGCGAACAGCAGGAGGTTGACACCCTGATGGCCAATTCGGTACACGTCGCTTTCTCAGGTATCAGGACGGATAGATCTGTTCGAATACCATCTTGCGCCGCGGGGTTCAGGTACGAGAACCCCATACAGTAGCGTATGTGCACGATCGTGTTCGCCTGGCACGTCTTCGCCGAGACGCCGCTTGTCGTGGCCGCAAACCGAGACGAAACACTAGATCGCCCGTCACAGCCGCCCGAAACGTTCGGTTCCGACCCGACGATTCTCGCCCCAACAGATCAAGACGCCGGCGGCACCTGGATCGGCATCAACGACCGGGACGTGTTCGTCGCGATCACCAACCGCTGGACCGACACCGACCCCACTGGCGAGCGCTCCCGCGGATTGCTCGTCCGCGACGCGCTCAGCCAGGAGAGCGCCGCGGACGCGGTCCGTGCTGTCGAGCGCGACGTCGACACACGCGCATACGAGCCGTTCAACCTCGTCGTCGCCGATCGTTCCGCGGCGCTGTTCGTCGAGTACGACGGCGGGGTGGCCGTCCGGCATTTCGATCCGGGCGTCCACGCCGTCGCCAACACCGGCGCAGACGGCCGGTATGCCATTCCCGAGCACCGCCGCGAGCACGCCCGAAACCAGGCCGAGAACGTCGACCGCCTGCGGACGGCACTCCGGCCCGAACCCGGTGAGGATGCCGAGACGTGGCGAGGCCGGGCGCGGGACGCAATCGGCGATCACGAGTACGGCGTCTGCGTCCACGGTGAGGGGTTCGGCACGCGCTCGTCGTCGCTGCTCACGGTCGGGACCGACGGCGTGACCTATCAGTTTGCGGATGGACCACCCTGTAGGACTGATTACCGGCCGGTCGAAGCCGACCTGTAGTCCACCGCGAGGGTTCGAAAGCCACCTTTAAGCGAATCCGGGCGCCAACAGCACATATGAGCACGTCACCGTCCGAGGACGACCTCTCGGAGGACCAGCGACGCGGCCTCGAACTCATCCGGGAGACCGGGGGAATCCACCAGAGCGACTTCTGGAAGGAACTAGACGTCAGCTCCAGGAAAGGGAGCCGTATCGTCGAATCGCTCGTCGAGGACGACCTGATCAACCGTGAAGACACCGTCTACAACGGCCACAATACCTACTACCTCTCTCCGAAAGCCAGAGACCTGGACTTCTCGCTTTTGATGGCTGGCGATATGCTCTCGCCGTTCATCGGTGACGAGGAAATCAATGCACAGAGCGACGCCTTCACACAGTGGATTATGAACCTGGCCTACGAAGAGTAAGGCTCGCCACGTCACAGGGGTGTAGAAGCGTAGGCATTCATACCGGAAGATAATTTTATTTCCGCTCATTCGAAAGAGATCAATACCCCTTCCACTAATCGGACCTAATGGCTGGGACCCACTCGCTTGAGCGGGTCGAACCACTATTTTTGATCGCGGTCGGCGGGTTCGTCGGGGCGACGCTTCGGTATGCCGTCTCGACCGCATTGCCGAGTGGGTTTCCTTGGGGAACGCTGACGGTGAACGTTTTGGGGAGTTTCGCGCTGGGGCTACTGCTCTACGAAGCGCGTCTCACGGATCTGTTGAGCGTGGAGACACGACTTATCCTTGGAACTGGCCTGCTCTCGTCGTTCACGACCTACAGCACCTTCGCAGTCGAGACAGCAAGTCTTGATCCGGCGATCGCAGTGGCCAACGTCGGCGCGAACTACGCGCTCGGATTCCTGGCTGTGGTCGCAGCACGTGCCGTTACCAGGGGGTCGTTACTGTGACGAGTCCGGCCGTACTCGTCGGCTTCGGCGGCGTACTCGGCGCGGTCGCCCGCCATCTCGTCGGCGCACAGATCGAGACGGACAACGCCGATACCGTCGCTGTCAACGTACTCGGGAGTGTCACGCTGGGGTTGCTCGTGACGATACCGCTCGATTCCCAGCTGTCATTCGTCTTCGCGACTGGCTTCTGTGGCGCGTTCACGACGTTCTCGTCGTTCGCGTTCGAGACGGTCCGCCTCTACGAGACCGGTCGGCGTCGTCGTGCGATTGCCAACGCCGCCGGCTCACTTGCGGCCGCGCTGGTCGGCGTCGCGCTGGGCGCGGGACTCGGCAGTGTACTCGCGAGCACGCTGTGAGAACTGGCACTGCCGACAAGATCAAGACCGACGGACTGCCACACTCGAATATGAACCCCGAGCAGTTGCGGGCGGATATCCCGGCGCTGGACCGTGCTGTCTATCTCAACACCGGCGCGTCCAGTCCGAGTCCGCGTCGCGTCGTCGAGGCGATGACAGATTTCGCGGAGTACTTCGAGTACGAGGTCCCGGCCGGGGAGGGCGTCTATAGCGTCGGCTGGGAGACCTACGAGGCCGCACGCAAGACAATCGCGGACTTTCTCGGTGCCGATCCCAACGAGATCGCACTCACCAAGAGCACGGCCGACGGGATGAACCTGCTTGCCGCCGCGATGGACTTCCAGCCCGGCGACGTACTCGTGCGAACGGATCTGGAACACCCGGCTGGCATACTGCCGTGGGACCGACTGGCGGATCTCGAAGATATCGAGGTCCGCGTGCTCGAAACGGAGAACGGCCGAGTCGACCTCGATTCGGTTGCGGCTGCTGCCGAGGACGCGCGACTGTTCGCGCTCAGTTCACTCACCTGGACTCACGGCACGCGCCTCCCGATCAGCACGATCAGTGACATTGCCCACGACGCCGACGCCCGCGTACTGGTCGACGCCGTCCAGTCACCCGGCCAGTATCCTGTCGACCTCACCCAATGGGGCGCGGATTTCGTCGTGGGGGCGGGACACAAGTGGCTGCTCGGCCCGTGGGGCAGTGGCTTCACGTATGTCGACAGTGACGCGATCGACACGCTGGAACCCCGCCGGATCGGCTACCGGTCTGTCCAGGAGCCGTCGGACGCTGGCTACACCTACCACAAGGGTGCGTCCCGCTTCGAGGTCGGTACCGCCTCGCCGCTGCCACACGTCGGGCTCGCCGAAGCGATGGATCTCCTCGGGGAGATCGGTATGGACACCGTCGAATCCAGGATCGCCCGTCTGACCGACCGACTCAAGGACGGGATCGACGACGAGCGACTGCTCAGCCCCCGAGAGTACGAGTCCGGGCTGGTGACGTTCCGAGTTGCGGACCCCGAAGCGACCGTCGAACGGCTCCGCGAGCGAGACGTGATCGTTCGATCGCTTCCGTATCCAAAGGCGGTGCGGGCGTCGGTTCACGCGTTCAACACGGCGGCGGACGTCGACGCGCTGCTTGAGGGGTTGTAAAAAGACGAGAATCGCGATTACTCGTCGCCGACCGGACGGCGACGGAGCTCGTCGATCCGGGCGCGGAGTTGGTCCAGTTCCGACTCCAGTTCCTCGCGGCGGTCGATCAGCCCGCTCAACTCTTCTGTGTTGACCGAGTGGTCTTGATCCAGTGACGCTTCCAGCGAGTCGTTGGTCGCCTGCACGAGATAGTTCGCGACCTGGAGCACTTCCTGAGGTGATTCAGTGGCCTCAAGCAGTGACAGCTCACCGGATTGCATTGCATACCGGATCAGCGGCACTTCTTCCTCGGCGTGGTAGGTCGTCGTCGTCGAGAGTCCTGTCACGGGGTTGTGCCGGTCGTGTGACTGTTCGGTACGGACGACGTTGAACGGCTCTTCCAGGGAGGGATAGGTGTCTGCCAACTCCCGGAGTTTGTCGGCGGCAGTCACGTCCAACTGCGCTTCGACGTCGCCGAAAAACTGTTTGGAGCCGGTGAGACTCAGCGCGACTGCGAAAAAGACCCCCGGACTGTTCTCGGCGAGCCCCCGGATTCGCTCGCGCGCCTGCTCGCGTTCGCCCTCCAGGACGAGACGCTCCAGCTCGTCCAGTAGCGTGCGTGTCCCGGATTCTCGCTCGAGAAATTCCGTCACGAGCGCTCCGGGGAGTTCGGCCTCGTCGGTGTCATCCCGGCCATTCATATCACCTCGTTCGTGCCCCGGGCCTAAACGCTTTTGTCGGCCGTTCGCCGACGCGGGGAACGGACTCGACCCCGGACGAGTTGTTACTGTTGCGACTCCGTCTCCTGGGTGTCCGCTATGGCTGCCCGGACGAGCTTCGACTGGGCCTTCTGGAGGTGTTCGGTCGCCGTGCTGGAGGCACAGCCGAGGCGCTTGGCGATGTCTGCGTGTGTGACGCGTCGTGGCTGCTGGAAGTAGCCCATCTCAAGCGCGACTTCGAGCGCTTCTCGCTGGCGCTCACTCAACGCCACGAGCGGGTCGGTCCGATCGCCCGCGTGTTCGCCGACCGCCCGAACGTCGATCTCGACGACGCTCGGCATCGATCGCAGGACCGACTGTAAGACCTCGGGTTCACCGACCAGCCGGGCGGTGACGCTCCCGTCGCAATAGACGACTGGCTTCACGACGACCAGTCCGTCCGTGCTGGCCGCCTCCAGTACGGTCTCTAGCTGCGAGACGGGATCGGCTCGCAAGTAGCAGTAGAACCGCTCGTCGTCGATCGTCGTGACGTCCCACGAAACCGGGATAGCCGTCTGTTCGATCGCCTCGCGGAACGCTGTCTCGTCGCCGGTGATCGAATACAACAGCGTCGGCCGGTCGGTGTCCCCGAGGTTCCAGTCGACCAATCGCGTCTCGATCACGAACGGCGCGTCGGCGATCACCTCGAAGAACGGCGGGACGGACTCCGGATCCGGTGTCGCCGTCAGCTCCATATACTTCACACCCTCACCTGATTGCCACTATATAAAAAAGAGCAGGCTATAGCCGGCACAATCGCTACCGGACTGGCACACCTCTGTCACGATATGTCGACTCCACCTTCCATCACTGTCGACGGGCTCCGTCGGGAGTTCGGGTCGATCACCGCGCTCGACGGCGTCGATCTCGCTCTCGACGGCCCGGAAATCGTGGGTATCGCCGGCCCGAACGGTTCGGGCAAGACGACGTTGATCAAGTGTCTGCTCGGTCTGCTCGGACCGACCAGCGGGTCGAGCGATGTCGGCGGAACGGATTCGCTCTCGCTGGCGCGTGACGACCGAGCCCGGATCGGCTATATGCCCCAGCACGAGGCCGTGTACCGCGATCTGACCGTCAAGGAGAACATCGCTTTCTTCGCCAGTCTGTACGACCTCCCGGATCGCGAGCGGGCGGTCGACCGGGCGCTCTCGTTCGTCGATCTGCACGAGCGGGCCGACGCCCGCATCGGCGATCTCTCGGGCGGGATGATCCGCCGGACGAGTCTCGCCTGCGCGCTCGTCCACGACCCTGACATCGTCTTTCTCGACGAGCCGACAGTCGGACTCGATCCGGAGCTGCGGGCGAATATGTGGGACGCGTTCCGCAGGCGTCGGGAAGCAGGGGCCCTGATACTCGTCTCGACGCACTACCTCGGCGAGGTCCGCAACTGCGATCGCGTCCTCTTTCTGCGGGACGGACGCGTCCTCGCGTTCGACACGCCGGCGGCGTTTCTCGACCGAACGGGGGCCGACGATATGGACGGTGCCTTTCTGGCACTCCTCGAAAAGGAGGACTCGGTATGAACGGGACGATTCCGGTCGCCACGCGTATCCTCCTGTCGCTGCGGGGAGACCGCCGGACGCTGGCGCTGGTGGTGGTCGTGCCGGCATTTCTCATCTGGCTGCTCAGTGAGGTGTTCGCCCGCCCGGAACCGGTCGCGCCGATCCTGCTGGGGGTGTTCGTGTTCTTCCTGACGTATATTCTCACGGCGATCGGTTTTCTCCGCGAGCGGACGGCCGGGACGCTCGAACGCGTGCTGGTTGCCCCCGTTTCTAGGAGCGGGCTCGTCCTCGGGTACGTCGTCGGCTTCGGCGTTCTCGCGACCGTTCAGTCGCTCGTGCTGCTCCTGGCAGCCGTGACCTTTCTCGAGGTGAGCTTTGCCAACGGCGTGGCTCTGTTCGTCCTGATCGAGCTACTGGGGGCGCTCACGGCACTGGGTACCGGGGTAGTCCTCTCGCTATTCGCACAGAACGAGTTTCAGGCGATCCAGTTCATCCCCGTAGTCATCACGCCCCAGGTTATCCTCGGCGGCACGTTCCTGCCCGTCGAGGAGTTGCCGACGTACCTCGAATATCCGGCGCGACTGATGCCGATCACGTACCTGATCGACGCTATGCAGTACGTCGTCCTCGACGACGGGACGACCGGCGAGTTCTGGGCCGCAGTCGTCGTACTGGTCGGCTTCGTTGTCGCGGCGATCGGTGTTGCAAGATTTGTCGTCGGACGCACCGGGTGAGCGGCAACGACGGGCGCAGACGTGTCCTCCTCGTCCCGGCTCGGCGGGCGTCGTCGCCTCGTCCGCCGTCCGTCTCGGGCACAATCCTCTTGGCCACCCAGCCTGGATGGCTCAGTATGTCCGAGTGTCCCTACTGTGGCGGGCCGATTGCGGCGGACGACCGCTACTGTCCGCGCTGTGGTGAACGCCAGACCGACCGCGGTGATCGCGAGGGGTTTCTCGATCCGGCCGTCGTTCAGTATCTCGACGGGGTTCGCAACGGCGCACGTACGTTCGATTCGGACTCGCCGTACCACGACCAGTTCGAGCGGGAACTGACCGCTGCGATCGGCGATTTCGCACATCTGCTGGGCGCGGGTGTCGACCTCCACGACGTGCTTACAGTCGATCAGTCGGCACCGATCGAGTCGTCAGTCGACCCGATCGAAACCGATCCAGCGACGCGACAACTGCTTGGGTTGGCCGTGTTGCTCGGACTTGCAACCGAATCGTTCTCCGGCGTCAACAGCGACGAACTGCTCGCGAGCTATCACGAGTTGCAGGATCGGGACTGAGATCGACACACCCGAACCGCGGCGTACTTCCGGCCCCAATCCACAGGGCATCTATGTCACCACGAAACACCGACGACCGAGAGCACCGAGACGAGGCGATTCTCGCGCTCGCGGACAGCGACTATCGGCGGGCTGGCGATGCCTACACACACGCGGCTTACGGCCAACTCGCCGGGCTAGAGAACCATCGTCGCGAAGCGCTCGACCCTGACGCCCAGGGTTGGGCTGGCGATGCGCTGGTGGCGCTGTTTCTGGCTGGCGTTTGCTACCGAATTGCGGGACAGAACCGACGAGCGGAGAATCGGGCCGAGCAGGGCCGAGCGGTCGCGGCCGACCAACGGGAGTTCGTCCTCGAGGAACCGATCGACCAGGCTGAGGCGACGGCGTTCCTCGGGGATTTCCACACGCTCGCCGGCGACCGGCAACAGGCAGCGGCCGCCTACGACCGGGCCGGCACGCGATACGCCGACGCTGCTCTGTCGGATCCGGCAGGCGCGACGACTCGGCCCCTGCTCCAGGCCGGCACGGACCTCCTCCTGCAACTTTCGCGACCGGACGACGTCTCGTGGGACGACATCCACGGCACAGGGGGCGACGCCCTCAATCGGCGCATACGCTTCCGAAAGACCCGTCTGTCGGAACTGATCGATGCTCGAATCGAAGCGGGACGGCTCCATCCACCGCGTGGCTCGACCGAGTACAACGCCGACTTCCGGTGTCCCGACTGCGGGGCGACCGACGTGAACTACATCGCCAACGCAGTGCTCTGTCTCCGGTGTGCGAGTGTGATCGAACGACGGTGATTAAACGGGCGTTACGAGAACGGGCCCGTATTACGGCCGATGGCTCGGCCCGAGCACACCCGGCGTCTCGAAGATTCCGAGCGTCTCGACCTCAACGCGGGTCGCGTGGTTCGCCCCGCCGGTCTCACAGTTCTCGCCAGTGAACAGGTTACAGGGATCGACGGCGTTGCGGAGATCGACCGTGGCCGGCCCGTCGCCGAAGTTGATCACGACGACCACTGACTGCTCGTCCGTCTCGCGGCCGAACACGACGACATCAGCGGGATCGACGTTGCTGTGCGGGGCCTGAGCGAGGTCAGCCGCCGGACCGAGGACGTCTAGCTCGTGATAGATGTCGAATAGGTCCTGATAGAACTGCAGATGCTCGTCGGGGTACTGCTCCCAGTTCATAAACGCTCGCTTGTATGGGTCGTTTTTGATATCGTCGTCAGAACGATCATCACCGTCGTCAAAGGCACTCTCGCGTGGTCGGCCGTACTCGCCGATGAGCCGCTCCTGACCGTAGAGCACGAAGGGGACGCCCGGCAGCGTCACGGCGGCCGCCATCGCCGCCCGCTGAGCCTTGGCGACGTTCTCGCGCCGTCCCTCTGTCTTCGCCTCGTAGTAGAGGCGGCGCTCGTCGTGATTCTCGGTCGTGTTGAGCACGCGTGTGAAAGTGGGGAAGCCGTCGATAAATCGCTGTTCGATCGCCCGAATGAGGTCCGAAGCCGGCCGGTCGCCTCGCGCGACAGCGTGGGCGGCGTCCATAAATCCGGTCGTGTCGAAGTGGGCGTCGAACTCCGATTCGGCGAACGACGGCATCCGCGGAATCGTCTCATCGAGCAGCATAAACTCGCTGTCCATCGCCCGGACGCGCCGGCGTAGTTCCTTCCAGAAGGAGTGGGGCACGCCCCAGGCGATGTCACAGCGGAAGGCGTCGACCTTCGGCGCCCAGAACTCCGCGGCAGCCAGTATGTGCTCACGCAGCGCCACGTTGCCGTAGCTGAGGTTCGGCTGTAGACGCGTCCCGAAGAAGTACGTCGCCGCGGGCGCGGCGTCGGTATCGGTCCCGCCGGACTGGCGGTCGAACCAGTCGAAGTACTTCGATGTCTCGTCCCACTCCGTGACGTGGGGCAGGACGTACTCGTCGCCGATATCCTCGCCCAACTCGGCAATCGTATCTTGGAACCGGGGGTTCGTCCAGCCGGCGTGGTTGATCACCAGATCGAAACACACCCTGATGTCGTGCTCGTGGCAGGTTTCGACGAACTGTTCGTAGTCCTCGATTGTGCCCAGGTCCTCGGCGACGTCAAAGTAATCCTCCGTCGAGTAGGCGTGGGGGCCACCAGGGGCCTTCTCGATTTGCGCGGACCAGGCGGGCACGATCGGCGTCAGCCAGACCACGTCGATGCCCAACTCATCGAGGTATGGCACTTTCTCGGCCAGAAACTCGAAGTCGGTCTCGTCGGGCTCGCCTGCGAACGAGCGTGTAAAAATCTCGTAGACGACAGCGTCCGCAAGCCACTCCGGTGGTCGGTTCGGCAGCTCGACAGTACCGGCTTCGGGGTCGAGCAGAATCTCGTCGACATTGCCCAGGACCTGCCCGTCGTAGGGCGCGGCGAACAGTCGTGTCGGTCCCTCTATGGCGTCGGCGGGGATCCGAACCTGCTGGCCGACGACCTCGCCCGCTTCCGAGGGAGGCGTCACCGATTCGGTGATCGGGGACTCGACCGACACGTCCGCAAGCGAGAGGGCCGTCCCGTCCTCGGGGAGCCACTCGACAGTGAGGTCCTCGCGGAAGGCGTTGCTCGTCGGGGACAGCTCTGCGTCGGCCAGCAGGACGAACTCCTCGCGTTCGTCGTCATAGCGACCGTCGAGTGCAAGTCGTGGCGGACCGCCGGCGTCGTCTGGCGCAGTTGGAAAGACACGGACAGTCTGCCGGTACGTCTCGTCCGGGGCGTCCAACTCGAAGACGTAGGTGCCCGGCACGTCCGGGTTGAACTCGGCGGTATGGTGATCCCCCTGGTCGTACCGCTCGGCGTCGTCGTACGGTGTCAACGCGAACTCCACGACGGCGTCACTGTCCTCGGGCTGGTCGGCCAGCGACCAGGAAAACGCCGCCGGGTCGTACGACTCCGGGTCACGTTCGGGCGTCCCGTCGACCGTCGGCGCGAGATTGTCTCGGTCGAGGCCGTGATGACCGTCGACAAAAATCGGGTCGACGATCAGTTCGTCAGCGTGGATAAACCGCGGTGGTCCAGGATGATGGCCGCGCGAGGACTCTGGCGAAGACATCGTTCGTCTTGATTCTCGATTATCTCCCGGTATAGATTTTGTGATGTGAAAAACAGTGACTGAAAACAATCGTTCAGGGCCGGCATCACGGCCGAAACAGGGCGATCACGACTACGCCGACGTTGCCGGCGCCGTCTTTGTCAACCACAACATACAGACGCTTGTGGCCGTTCCAACGATCCACTCCAGCAGCTGATTGGTCACCAAATCGGCCTCTTGGGTAGGCTCGGTCGTCGCAGATCAATTCCGGGGCGGCCAAGCCGTGATCCGGTTCAACAACTCTCACTGGTCGTTGTAATCTGTGCCGTAATCGCTGCAATTCATATCATTCTACCTGTATTTTTTGGAAACGCATAAGCCCGCGTGGGTAGTTAACACATTCAGGATGGCTGGGGAGCTTTCCACGGGGGTCCCGACGCTGGATCGACGTCTCGAGGGCGGGCTCTATCCGGGCGATATCCTCGCGCTGGTCGCGCCGCCGGCCACACAGAGTCAGACGTTGCTCTACCAGCTTATGGACGAACGGCCGACACTGTACGTTTCGACGTTGCGACCGGAAGGATCCGTCCAGCGCGACTTTGACAAGCACGGAGGTATCGATGACGCCTATTGGATCGAGACGACAGGGAACAAGCTCACGATGGAAGGTGAGTTGATCCACGAACTGACTGGCACCCGGACGTACACTGGTAATTCGGCCGTCAAAGACGATCCGCTTGATGACCTGTACGAGTTCGTGGAGGCGATCGAGGGCTCGATCAACGTGATCGTCGATCCGGTAAATCCGCTCGAACGCGGTGATTCACGGGACGCGTACAACGAGACGCTCTCGTTTCTAAGCGCGAAACTGGCGGAAACAGACAGCTTGGGGGTCTTGCTCTGTTATACGAGCGATTCCCAGCCGTCTTTCCGGGACTTGACGCTCATCGTCGCGGATGTCGTCTGGGAACTGGACCTCGTCACGGTCTCAAAAGGCAACGTCGAATATCAACTCCGCGTCCCGAAAAACCGTGGTGGGACGACAATCACTGAAGACCTCTCGCTGGACATTCGAAGCCGGGGCGTGACGGTCGACGACAGCCGGACGATTTGAGAAGACTCCTGTCCCGCGGACTATCGACCTACTCGCGCTCGCCGGCACCGACGGCGCTCTCACCGACGGGCGTCTGTCCTTCGATCCGTTCTGCGCCCCCCATATACGGTCGCAACGGTTCGGGAACCGTGACCGTCCCGTCGTCGTTCTGGTAGTATTCCAGAATCGCGACCATCACACGCGGGAGCGCGAGCCCTGAACCGTTCAGGGTGTGGACGTACTCGGCGGACTCGTGGCGCTCGGGCCGGTACTGGATTCCCGCACGGCGGGCCTGAAAGTCCTCGAAATTCGACACCGAGGAGACCTCAAGCCACCGACCGCCTTCCTTGGGACCGTCGTCCATATCGTCGCCAGGGGCCCACACTTCGATATCGTATTTCTTGGCCTGGGTGAAGCCCATATCTCCGGTACACATCTCAAGGACTCGGTACGGCAGGTCCAGGCGCTTGAGGACCTCCTCTGCTTCCGACAAGAGGCCCTCCAGGCGGTCGTAACTGTCTTCCGGGCGGACGAAGTTGACCATCTCGACTTTGTTGAACTGGTGGACTCGGACCATTCCACGGGTCTCGGTACCGTGCTCGCCGGCCTCCCGTCGGAAGTTGGGCGTGTACGCCTGATATTTCAGCGGGAGATCATCGTCTAGCAGGATTTCGTCTCGGTGCATATTCGTCACGGGGACCTCTGCGGTGGGGCAGAGCCACAGATCGTCGTTGTCGTACGGTTCGTCGTTGTCTCCGCCCAGCCGGTAGGCGTCCTCGACGAACTTAGGGAACTGACCGGTCCCTTCCATTGACTTCGAGCGGACCGGAACTGGTGGGAACACCTCCCGGTAGCCCTGCTCGCGGTGAATCTCGCGCATAAACTGAATAAGCGCGTGCTCCAGCTGAGCGGCCTCGCCTTTCAGGAAGTAAAAGCCACCGCCGGAAACCTTCGCGGCGCGATCGAAATCCAGGATATCAAGCTCTTCACCGACATCGTAGTGTGGGATGACTTCCGAGGGTAGCTCTCGCAGATCATCGAATCCCCAGCGGTATCGTTCGACGTTGTCGCTCTCGTCGTCGCCGACCGGAGCGTCGTCGTAGGGGATCTGTGGGATCTCTAGCAACGCCTCTTCGAGTTTCGCCTCTAACTCGTCAGCGCGCTCCTCGACGTCTTGGAGTTGCGCTTTGAGTTGCTGGGAGCGCTCGATTGCCTCCTGGGCTTGCTCGTCGTTGCCCTCCTGTTTTAGCTCGCCGATCTCGCTTGAGACCTCGTTGCGCTGGTGTCGTAGGTCGTCGCCTTCAGCTTTGAGTTGTCGCCATTGTTCGTCGATCTCCAGGATCCGATCGAGATCGACCCCCTCGACGCCCTTCTTTGCGATGGCGTCCCGCACTGCCTCGGGGTTCTCGCGGAGATACTGCCGTGGGATCATTATGAGTGGATTCTGCACGACGGGTAAAAATCGTAGCGATACTGTGCCCTGACGAACCACACGACAGTGTCACACAGACACAGTGCAGACGCACGGTTTCAGGATGGGCACTCACAGCCACAGCAACTGCGCGTGACGCGTCCCGTCAAGATCCATCACGTTGGCTTCATCGACAAACCCCTCTTCGATAGCTAATCCGACGGCCGTCTCTCCGACGAGGTTTGCCGTCGAACAGCTGGCGAGACTCGCGGTGACGGTTTCCGGATCGGCCGGTTTGCCGTCGTAAAACTCCTCTGAGACCGTCAGCGATACGTCCTCGCCTTCGAAGGTCTCACCAAGGATATCGGGATCACAGACTGCAACGAGCGTCCCTTCCTGGGTGTCACGTTCGGACAACAAGAGCTGGCGTTCGGCAGCCATCAGTCACTCCATCAGCCGCTCTTGCTGTTCGGCCTGCAACTGCTCGGCCTCCTCGGCGACCTCTTCGGCACGGTCGTACTCGCCGGTTTCCTCCAGCGCCCGGGCCTTCTCCTGGAGCACCTCGGCGTTGCGGAACCCGAGCCGCGTGGCGTTGTCGAAGGCGTCGAGTGCCTCTTCGGGAAGCCCCCGCTCGAGCAGGAAAAAGCCGCGGTTGTACCAGGCCTGGCCGGAGCGCTCGTCAATCTCGACGGCCCGTTCGGCGTGTTCCAGGGCCTGCTCGGTCCGACCAGCTTCCCAGTAGGCGTACGCGAGGTTCGTCTCGGCAGGTGCGGCGTGGACAGAGTCGTCGTCGATCCGCAGCGCTTCCTTGTAGGCGCCGATGGCCTGATCGTATTCCTCCATCTCCGCGTGGGCGACGCCCTTGTTCACCCACGCCTCTTGTTCGACCAGATCGCCTTCGGCGTACTGTGCGGCCCGTTCGAAGGTATCGACCGCCTGTTCGTTGCGGTTGATCCCCATATAGCTGAGGCCGACATCGAGTAGCTGTTCGGCATCGACGTCGTCCGCCCCGACGTTGTGCTCATCGAGTAGGTCTGCCAGGGCCCGACTGTCGACCGGATCGATCTGATCGGGGTCGACTTCGAGCTCGGGCGGATCGAGGTCGAACCCTTCATAGGGGTCGTCGAACCCCTGCCCCTCCGAGAAGTCGTGATCGCGGCGTTCCTCATCAGTCATACCGATAGATTGGCGAGCCGGAGGGTTAAGGGCTACGTCACACACATACAGCTATGAGCAAACGATTGTTCGTCAGTGTCGACCTCGACGGACTGGCCGAGGTGGTGTCGGCCGTCCAGCAGTTGTTCGAGGCGGCCGGCGGGCTGACTTTCGTCGATCCCGAGCAAGCACACGTCACGCTGCAGTTCCTTGGTGACACCGACGAGGACCTGATCCCGGAACTGATCGATGCACTCGACGCTGCTGTCGACGCCGCCGGGATCGAGCCCTTTACCGCTCGGTTCGGCGGCCTGGGCGTTTTCCCTAGCCTGGAGTACATCAGCGTCGTCTGGCTCGGCGTTCGGGAAGGCGGTGACCAGCTCACTGCCCTCCACGAGACCATCGAAGACCGGGTCGTCACGATGGGCTTTGATCCGGACGACCACGACTTCACACCACACGTCACGCTTGCGCGGATGAACCACGCCGCTGGCAAGCAACTCGTCCAAGACACTGTCCGTGAGCGTGACCCGGACGCCGGCACGCTCCACGTCGAGGACGTCCGACTCACGGAAAGTGTGCTCACCGACGATGGTCCCGAATACTCGACGCTCGAATCGTTTGAAATATAAGAAAACAATCATTATACAGTGTGCCTGAAGGTCAGTGACGTGGCACTTAGGGCGTCCAAACGACTTAGGTCGACCAAAGAGATAATATTGCTGATAAGTCTTAAGTGTCCCAGACCCATACTCGGGCGTGATGGATCTCTGGTTCAATCTGGTGCTGGTGTTCGTCGCGGGGTTCATCACCGCGTTGGCGACCGGACTCGGTGCGATCCCGTTCTTTCTGGTCGATGAGATCAGCGACCGCTGGAACGTCGGGCTATGGGGGTTCGCTTCGGGAATTATGCTTGCTGCGTCGCTGTTCGGACTGATCTTCGAGGGACTGGAAAACGGCGGCAGCCAGCCAGTCCCGAAACTCGTTGCAGGGCTGCTGACCGGGGCCGTGCTCGTTGTCGTGAGCCATCGACTCCTGCAGGACAGCGATATCGACCCACAGGAGTACGAAGAGGCCGATTTCAAGAAGCTCGTGCTCATCCTGGGTATCCTGACTGTGCACAGCTTTCCGGAAGGGGTCGCCGTGGGCGTATCGTTCGCGGAACTGGGCTTTACGGGTGTCGAGGGACTCGTCGTTGCAGGACAGCTCGTGCCGCTGCTTGCGGTGTTTATGACGGTTGCTATCTCGATTCACAACATACCGGAGGGGATCGCCATTTCGATCCCGCTGCGGGCGATGGGCGTCAGCGAATGGCGGATGGTCGGCTGGGCAATCTTCTCCAGTCTGCCACAACCGATCGGTGCCGTCATCGCCTTCTCGTTCGTCAGGGTCGCCCAGGAGTTTCTCCCGTTTGGCTTTGGCTTTGCCGCCGGTGCGATGATCTATCTCGTGTTCACGGAGTTCATCCCCGAAGCGCTCGATCAGGGCACAGGTCTGGCCGGCGGCGGGCGCCGTGAACTGACCGTCGGAATCGCTGCCGGGATCGGCCTGATGGTCCCGCTGGCGTTCATCTAGATCGGGAGCGTGCTCGATATGATTTTCAGCGTGAGTTGGACCGTGAGTCGGTCGTCGTTGGCTGACGGATCGTTCTCGTAGTTCGAGTTATCGAGGACAAAGTACCCCGTCCCGTCGACATCCAACGGTTCGCGACCCTTGTTCTCAGTCGAGACTTCGTACAGCTGGTCCGGTGAGTCTCGAATCTGAATCGTCCGCTTGCTGAGCGAGCCGACACCGCTTGGCCGCTCGTCCGGCGCCTCCTCGTTTTCGTCGGTGTACGCTCTGTATGTCTCAAGGGCGCTCTCGCTCCGGAAGACGTACACTGAGAACGGCTTGTCGTCCCGGGCGATGTACTCGATCTCGTCACCGTCCGACGGTAGTTCGAAGATTCGGCCGTCTCCCGGAGGCACCGGGACCATTTCGTCTTTCGAGAGCAGGACCTCGCCGCCCATACAACCGGCGGTGCCGATGACTGCTCCGGTAGATACTGCTGTTAGGAACCTACGTCGCCGCATTAGATGCACTTGACCTTTTCTGATAAATATATCTACGCCCGCAGTTCTCAGCCGTGATAGTACTCGACGCTCTCTGTGTCCGGATCGCATCTGCCAGTCTGCAGGTCCGGGCTGTTCGTGCTCACACGTTCGGAGGCGTTTGCGCCGCTCACGCCTCCCGTTCGACGGCTTTAAGTTTCGCATCGGCCTCTGACCGTACGAGACAGGCATCCGCCTGTTTCACTGACCCGTAGAAGCCATCTGGCGTACTACGGAGGTGAACAATGGCAGATCAGGAAATAGAGAACGCAGTCTCGCGCGCACTCGAGGAGGCACCTGACCGGAATTTCCGGGAAACGGTGGACCTCGCGATCAACTTGCGCGACCTTGACCTCAACGATCCATCGAACCGTGTAGACGAAGGCGTCGTCCTGCCGGAGGGGACCGGCCAGGAAACGACGATCGTCGTCTTTGCCGAGGGCGAAACGGCCATCCGGGCCGAAGACGTCGCGGACGACGTCCTCGACAGTGACGATCTCGAAGACCTGGGCGACGACGACGACCAGGCGAAAGACCTCGCCGAGGATACCGACTTCTTCATCGCGGAAGCCGCGATGATGCAAGATATCGGTCGATACCTCGGGACGATTCTCGGGCCGCGCGGAAAGATGCCCGAACCGCTCCAGCCGGACGACGACGTCGTCGAGACCGTCAACCGTATGAAAAACACGGTCCAGCTTCGCAGCGGCGAGCGACGGACCTTCCACACCCGCGTGGGTGCGGAGGATATGTCCGCCGAGGAGATCGCCGGCAACATCGACGTCATCCTGCGCCGACTTCACGCCAACCTCGAGAAGGGGCCGCTGAACGTGGATTCGGTGTTCGTGAAGACGACGATGGGGCCGTCTGTGGAGGTGGCCTAATATGAGCGCCGAATCCCAGCGCAAGACCGAGCACATCCCTGAATGGAAACGCGAGGAGATCGACGATCTCGTCGCTACGATCGAGTCTTACGACAGCGTCGGCATCGTCGATCTGACCGGCATTCCGAGTCAGCAACTCCAGGATATGCGTCGTGACCTCTATGGCACGGCCGAACTGCGCGTCAGCCGTAACACGCTGCTCGAGCGCGCCCTGGACGAGATCGACGACGGCTTCGAGCAACTGACCGAGTTCATTTCGGGCCACGTCGGTCTCATCGGCACGAACGACAATCCGTTTGGGCTGTACAAGCAACTGGAAGCCTCGAAAACCTCTGCCCCGATCAATGCGGGCGAGGTCGCGCCCAACGACATCGTCATCCCCGAGGGTGACACGGGCATCGATCCGGGGCCGTTCGTCGGCGAACTCCAGAGCGTCGGCGCGAACGCCCGGATTCAGGAAGGCTCGATCCAGGTTCTCGAAGACAGTACCGTGCTCGAGTCCGGTGAAGAAGTCTCCGCGGACCTCTCGAACGTCCTTTCGGAACTGGGTATCGAGCCCAAGGAAGTCGGGCTAGACCTGCGCGCCGTCTACGCGGAGGGCGTCCTCTTCGAGCCCGCAGACCTCGAACTTGATTCCGAGGAGTACCGCTCGGACGTCGAGGCGGCTGCCGGACGCGCACGCAACCTGGCGATCAACGCCTCGTTCCCGACCGCCGAGACCCTGCCGGCACAGCTCGGCAAGGCCAGCGGCGAGGCGAAGAACCTCGCGATCCACGCCTCCATCGAGAACGAGGACGTTATGCCTGACCTCCTCAGCAAGGCTGACGGCCAGGTCAGGACGCTTGCCGCCCAGATCGACGATCAAGAGGCACTTCCCGAGGAACTGCGTGACCTCGAACAGCCGGAGACCGAATCGAGCGACGAACAAATAGCAGACGACTCCGAGGACGACGCCGACGAAGACGACGACGAAGCCGCTGACGCCGATGACGCTGACGATGGCGATGACGGCGACGACGGCGATGCCGGCGCAGCACTCGGAGATATGTTCTAATAGGTGACAACAATGGAATACGTATACGCAGCACTCATCCTGAACGAATCGGGCGAAGAGATCAACGAAGACAACCTTACGGACGTCCTCGACGCAGCAGGCGTCGATGTCGAGGAGTCCCGCGTCAAGGCACTCATCGCTGCCCTCGAAGATGTCGACATCGACGAGGCCGTCGAGGAGGCCGCTGCCGTCCCCGCGACGGGCGGCGCCACGACGACCGAAGCAGCCGAGCCCGCTGACGACGGCGACGACGAGGCCGCCGACGAGGAGGAAGCCGCCGACGAAGAAGAAGACGACGGCGACGACGAGGACGACGAAGCCAGCGGTGAGGGCCTCGGCGAACTCTTCGGATAACCGCAATCAACACATCGTTTCTTTCGCGTGCGACCGGATAGCCGTGCGAGTGCCGTCTCCCTACTCGAATTTCTCCAGCAGTCGCTCGTAGAACCCATCGCCGTCTTCGGCCAGTTTCTCGACGATCAACTCGGGTGTCGATCGAGCAAGTTGTCCCTTGACTGGCGAGCGGTCGACGATCAACTCCCCGTCTTCCAGGCCGACGGCCTCGATGCCGTCGACGGCGATTTCGGTCGTGGCGACATCACGGATCTCGCCCGCCAGGTGAGAGACGAACACGGCCGTCGCGTCCCGCTGTTCGAGAGCTTCGAGGATACCGGCCATAATGTTCGCACTCGCGCCGGGTTCGGTGATGCTCTCCAGCTCGTCCACGAGCACGAGCGTCTCCCGGTCTTCGGCGACGCCAGTGACAAGTTCGCCAAACTCCCGCAGCGTCGTCTCGAAGGCCCCGGCATCGAGGGTGCCCTGGGTCTTGGCGTAGTAATGTAGTTCGTCGATCCGCTGGACTCGGGCAGCGTCGGCGGGCACAGGCAGACCCATATGTGCGAGCACGACCACCAGCGCGATGAGATCGAGCGTTGACGTCTTCCCCCCGCTGTTGACCCCCGACAGCAACGCGACCCCATCGACGTGGTAGTCGATGGGCTCCACTTCGGCGAAAGGCACGTCGAGTAGTGGTGACCGCCCGCCCGCAATCGCAACGCCTTCCGGTGGCTGTGTGCTCTCGGCTGGCCGCCCCCCTGAGTCGTCGGGAGCGTCGATGTCCCCGATCGCGGGTAACGTACAGTCGAAATCCGCTGCGAATCGGGCGATCGCAAGTTCCATATCCAACTCTAGCGCCGCGGCTACGAGCGCCTCGGCGTCGTCCCGTAAATCAGCGAGATCACCCGCTAGCTCTCGCTTCAGGCGGGCCGCGCGCCGGTCGCGAGCCGTCGTTAGTTCCTCGCGCAGGCGAGCGATGACGTCCTCGGTGTGCTCGACGGGGTAGGTCGGCTCGTCGGGAAACGCCCGACGGGCGATGGCGTCGGTGTCGGTCAACTGCAGCGTCTCGATCAAATGCTCGCGAGCGGCCGCGACGGCGGCGTCGTACTCGTCGGCTAGTTCACGAGAGAGCAACGAATCGACGCCCGCGCCGCGCTCGACCAGCGAGAGCAGATCGGTCCCTTCAATAGTGACATCGCGTTCTTCGATCGCCGCACGGAGCTGGTCGTTGGCGATCGATTCGGCGGTCGAGACGGCGGCGTCCAGGTCGTCTACAGCCGTCACGAGCCGGTCGAGTTCGTCGTCCCCGCGGGGCTGACCGTCCTCGTCCAGCGTCTCCAGCGCCGATTCGAGTATGTCCAGTTCACAGGGCCCGTCGAGGTCGGCTGCCCGGTGGACCGCGATGGCCGCCTGGAGCGGCTCACGATTGGCAGCGAAAAAGGCAAGCGGGCGCTCAGGGACGACTTCCTCGGGCCGCTCTAGGGCGTCAGGCTCGACCCGGACATCGCCCTCGACGTCGACGCCCGCAAACTGTTCGTCCAGGACGACGACAGTCGCGTAACTGCGGGCGAGTTCGGCGACCTGTCGGGTGTCCTCGACGACTTCGACGCTGACCTCCGGGATGGCCTCTTTCGCCTCGGCGTAGCGTTCGGCGTCGCTCGTCGCGAGACAGCGATCCCGGACCCGCACGTCACCGGGGGCAGAGAGCGGCTCGACTCCGGCGAGTGCCTCTATCACCGCCGGACTCGGGTCGCGCTCGATCGCTGTGCTGGTGAACGACCGTACCTCTCGGATCCGGCTCTCGGTGGCGCTTGGATAGAGTGTCTCCAAACGGGCGGCCGCGTCGTCAGTGACCGTCCGCGATTTCACGAGCGCGAGTGCATCCCGATAGATGTCGCGAGCACGGTCGGTCGCCAAGAAGTCGCCGTGGTCGTCGTGTCGTTGTCGGATCGCACCCCGGGCGATGCGAGCGGCCCGGCCCTCGCTGATCCCCGGGGCGCGAGCGAGCGCGGCGACGTCACCGGTTTCGAGCGCGCGCTCGGGATCTTCAAGTTGCGAGAGTGACTCGGCCGTTTTGGCTCCGACGCCAGGCACCGACTCCAGGTCCATTATCGACCCTGTATGTCGCCACCCCCAATACACTTTTTCGGTGCTCGCGGCTTGCGTCAGAATATCGAGGCCTGCTGGTAGACGTCGATGCCGTCAAGCGTGATGTCGTAGGGTTTGGTCGCCCGAGAGTGATTGGCGTTGCGAATCTTCTGGATCTCGACCGCCAGCCGCGTCTCCTGGGTGTCCCCGCGGACGTACTGCAGGACGAACACGGCATCGGTGAGATACTCGATGATGCCGTGCCGGGACGCGTAGGGGTTGTCTTCGCTGGCTTCACTCACAAGCATCGTCGTTACCCCGGCCTCCTTGAGCGACCGCGTGAAATCGAACACTTCCGTCCGGCGCTTTGACTGGTCGTCGTACATCATCTCCAGCAGCGACACCGAGTCTAAGACCAGTCGCTCGGCATCGAACTCCCGAATGAGATCTGGGAGTTCACCGCGGATGTTGTCCAGACTGTTGGCCATCTCGACGGGATCGAGGTCGACGATCGCAAGGGAGTCTTCACGCTCGTAGCGATCGAACTCCCAGCCGCGCTCGTTGGCGGTATCGAGGATCGCCCGGCGACTCTGTTCGAGCGTGATGAACACGGCGTTGTCGCCTTGCTGCAACCCGTGATAGAGAAACTGTAAGCCAAAGGTCGTCTTCCCCGTCCCGGGCGCGCCGATCGCAACCATCAGGTGCCGTTCGGGAACGCCACCCTGGATCATATCATCAAGCCCGGAGATGCCCAGATCGATCCGCGGGATCTCCGTCTCGAAGTCGTCGTCTTCGAAGTCGTCTGAATCGCCACTGTCTCCCGGACCGGCGCTGCGCATCGCGCTCGCGAAATCGTCGTCGAACAGCGATTCGTCGCCGGCGGAATCCTCGGATGCGAACGGATCGCTATCGCCGCTAAACGGCTCATCGGTTTCGGCGAACTCACCCGTTTCGCCTGCCATCGGGGTGTCGTCATCGCTATCGAACGGGCTCTCACTCGCTTCGAAACTGTCGCTTTCAGTTCCAGTATCGTCGAACGCGCTCCCGTCCGGAGCATCGGTCTCGCCAAATGCGTCCGCGTCAGTCTCGCTGTCGTCGGACGCGTTGTCTTCGGGTGTCTCCTCGTCGGCGACAGCGTCCTCCGCAGCGTCCGCATCAGCCTCGTCCTCGAACGCGCGTTCGAACCAGTCGTCGTCGCTCATCGACGGACACCACGGCCGTTGGCCATACCTATCTATTACCCCTCGATGAATTAAGTTTGTCCGTAGTTGAGGGCGGTTCGCCTGGCTTTATTCGTCCGGGTGAACAACGCCCGTGTGTATGCAACTCGGGATCGTCGGTCAGAAAGGCAATCCACGCGCACAGTCGCTCGCCGAGGCTATTGGTCGCAGTTTCCGGAACGACGACATCGACGTGTTCGTCGACTCGGTGACCGCCGAGACGCTCGCGGACGAGCAGAGCCGTGGCTACGGGCCGAGCGGGAGCCAGCGGTTCGAACCCGACGCGATCGCAGTACAGGACCTCGATACCTGTGATCTGGTCGTCTGTATCGGTGGTGACGGGACCTTTCTCTATGCGGCCCGGGGTGTCGGCAACACACCGATTATGGGCGTCAACCTCGGTGAAGTCGGCTTCCTGAACGCCATCGCACCGGACGACGCGATCGAAACAGTCCACGAAGTCGTCGACGACCTCCGGACCGACGGCGAGACACCCACACGAGAGATCTCCCGTGTACAGGCCAGTGGCGAGGGCTGGGACCTGCCGCCGGCGCTCAACGAGGTTGTCATTCAGGGCCCACAGCGTGGTCACGGCAACGGCGTCGGTGTCACTGTCCGTGTCGACGACTCACTGTACACCAGCGGCCACGCCGACGGCGTCCTCGTCGCGACGCCGACCGGTAGTACGGCGTACAACCTCAGTGAGGCCGGCCCACTCGTGCATCCGGATGTCGATGCGCTGGTCGTGACTGAGATGGCTGCCGAACTGGAGATGCCACCGCTCGTCGTCGGCGAAGACAGCGAGATTACTGTTCGCGTCGAAGGCGACGACAGTGCGACCGTCGTCAGCGACGGGCGAGTCTCTCGGGAGATCGACACGCCATCGCGGATCACCATCCAGCGATCTGAGGACAGTGTCCGTGTGGCCGGCCCACCGCTGGATTTCTTCGCCGCACTGGGCAAGCTAGAGTGACACGCGGCGGACATACCCTTCGGTCGGCTACCGTTTAGCTGTCACATACAGCACCGGCGCGGCAAACACGAGCACGAGTCCGAGAGACTTGTACGCGAGTGGCTCGCTCAGAAGGCTGTTTTCGGCAGCGACGAGCATCGACGTCGGTGTAGCGACGAAGACGACACCGAACAACCCTGACTGCAACGCCAGCACCTTCCGCGAGCGGACGACCAGCGCCGCGACCAGCGCTAGCCCGAGAACCAACAGCAGCGCGTCCCCGACGTTGTACTTCAGCAGAAAGCCATCGATCACCTGAAGCGGTACTGGCGTCGCCATCCTGCTATTCAGTGGCTGCGTTTCGGTGTTTAAAGTTCCGCTAGCGGCAACCTGCGGCGACGGTTGCGCACCGCGTATTCCCTGCCAACAAGAGAGACTGACAGAAACGTATTTACCGCGCATCGCCCAGCAACGCATATGGAATTGACTGGCAAGCGACTGCTCGTAACCGGCGGCGCCGGTCTGATCGGAACGGCGCTCACCCGTCGGCTGGTGGCCGACAACGAGGTGCGCGTGGTCGATGACCTCTCGAACGGGATCCGCGACGCCGTGCCCGAAGCGGCGACGTTTGTCGAAGGCGACCTCACTGATCCGGAGGTAGTCGCGGAGGTCCTGACGCCTGATATCGACGCAGTCTTTCACCTCGCAGCGGACAAGTACGTCGACGCCGACCGTCCGCGCGAGCAATTCGAAGTCAACGAGGCGATGACGTACAACGTACTCGAACGGATGGACGACGTCGGCGTCGACAACGTGCTCTTTACCTCTTCGTCGACGGTGTATGGGGAAGCACCGCGGCCGACACCCGAAGATTACGCCCCGATGGATCCGATTAGCGAGTACGGTGCGGCCAAACTCGCCGAGGAGGGCCTGCTGTCGGTGTATGCTCACACACGTGGGTTCACCGTCTGGAACGTCCGGTTTGCGAACATCGTCGGCCCTCGGTACGGTGCCGGTGTCGTCCCCGATTTCGTCTATAAGCTCCAGACGAATCCCGACTCACTGACTATCCTTGGCAATGGACGCCAGGAAAAGTCGTATATGCACCTCGAGGACTGTGTCGATGCTATGTGTCACGTCATCGAACACGCGGACGACGAGATGAACACGTACAACCTCGGGACGCGGACGACGACGTCGGTGACCCGCATTGCTGACATCGTCAGCGACGAGATGGGGCTCGACCCCGAGTATGAGTACACCGGCGGCGATCGGGGCTGGGACGGCGACGTACCCAAGATGCGACTCTCGATCGAGAAGCTGTCCGCGCTCGGGTGGGACCCCTCACTTTCCAGCGACGAGACGATCCGGCAGGGTGTCCGGGACCTACTCGACAGTCCCGAGAACGAGCCACATCTGAGCTGAACAGCTGGACCGCGTCGTTACGGGCCCTTTGATGCTGTCGGCTGTACGTCTTTCAAGAATTTCACCACCACGGGGCGGCAAATATCTTGTCTCAGTTACAGCCAACAGTATGAAACGAGGCGGAACGGATTTGGTGTTCTCGCCGATAGACCGAGCGTGGACGAGACGATCGACTGGTTGCGTGACCGTCCATACTACGACGGTCAGATCGCCGCCGAACGAACGCTTCCAGGCCGCAATGCGACGTTTGCGGACGTGGAGCTCGATGCTCGTATCGAACGCGTCCTCGAATCGGAGGGAATCGACGCCCTCTATCGCCATCAGACCGAGGCGATCAGCGCCGTGCGAGACGGCAAGCACGTCGTGTTGGCGACGCCGACTGCCAGCGGGAAAAGCCTCGCGTACACCGTGCCGGCCTTTGAGCGAGCTCTCGATGATCGACGGACGACACTGTACATCGCGCCACAGGTCGCGCTCATCAACGATCAGGCCGAAACGCTGTCGGAACTGGCCCGGGGGCTTGGGTTCGCATCGGGCGTGACTGTCGATCGGTACACCGGCCGACTGTCACAGAGTGAGAAACAGGACGTCCGCGAGCGCCAGCCGACCGTCCTGTTGACAACGCCCGATATGCTCCATTACGGGATTTTGCCACACGCCCACCGGCTGTGGGAGTGGTTTTTCGACCGGCTAGAGACGATCGTCCTCGACGAGGTACACGAGTATCGCGGGATCTTCGGCAGCCAAATCGCGCTCGTCTTGCGGCGGCTTAATCGCGTCGTCCAGCGATTCAAGGGTGACGAGCGGGCGGCCGGCGAGACAGGTGCCCGGCCCCAGTATGTCTGCTGTTCGGCGACGATCGGAAACCCAGTCGAACACGCCGCGACCGTCACCGGCCAGGACCCCGACGCGTTCACGCTCGTTGACCGGAGCACCGCGGCGACGGGTCCGACCCACTGGCTGCTGTGGAACCCGCCGACGTACGATCACGGTGGCGGGAATATGGGTCGTCGCAAGTCCAGCCACACCGAAGCCAAACAGTTGTTCGTGGATCTGCTCCAGCGTGGCCTCCAGACGGTAGTGTTCACGTCTTCGCGACAGGTAGCCGAGCGGTATGCGACCGAGAGTGCCGACGCGTTGACCGACCGCGGTGAACACGAACTGGCGGCTGGCGTCGGGGCGTACCAGGCGGCGCTGCGGAGTGACCGACGGCGGGAACTGGAGACCGGACTGCGCGAGGGGTCGATCCGCGGGCTCTGGAGCACGAACGCGCTCGAACTCGGCGTCGATATCGGCGGCCTGGACGCAGTTATCTTGGACGGCTATCCCGGGACACGGATGGGTGCGTTCCAGCAGGCCGGTCGTGCCGGCCGCGGGACCGATCCCGCGCTGGTCACGCTCGTCGCCGGCGAAGATCAACTCGATCAGTACCTTCTGTCACACCCTGATGCGCTGTTCGACCAGGATCCCGAGCAGGCCATCTCGAACCCGGACAACGAGCAACTACTCCCCAGACACGTCCGCGCGGCTGCTCGGGAGAACTGGCTCAACCCCGACGACGACAGCCATTTCGGAGCGCAATTCCCGACGGTCGTGTCCGATCTGGAAGCCGCGGGCGAGTTGCAACGCCGGGAGACAGACCGTGGGATTCGTTGGACCTACGCCGGGGACGGCAGCCCACAACACGAGATGTCACTTCGGACTGCTGACGACCGGGAGATCACCCTTCAGGCTCGGAGCCGCGAGGAGCCGATCGCGACGCTTTCGTTCGGTGATGCCCTGCGGGACGCACACCCGGGCGCAATCTACCACCACCAGGGGACGAGCTACGAGGTGACCGATCTCGACTTGCGCCACGACGTGGCCACGCTGCAGCGAACCTACGCCGACTACTACACGAAGGTGTTACACGACAAGGAGATCACCGTCGAGCGCGACCGCGAAGAAAAGCCCTTTCCGACGCGCGAGGACGTGACCGTCCGGCTCGCGGACGTGACGATGCGCAAGCAGATCACAGGCTTTGAACGCCGGGATCAGTCTTCCGGGCAAGTCTTGGGGCGCGAATCGCTGGACCTGCCCGAAACGAGCCTGGAGACGACGGCACTGTACTACACGCTCCCGCCAGCGCTGACTCGACGACTGGAAACGCTGGGTGATTTCGCTGGCGGGATCCACGCCGCCGAACACGCTATGATCTCGCTGTTCCCCTTCGAGTTCCTCTGTGATCGTCGGGACATCGGCGGCCTCTCGACGCCGATACACCCACACACCGACCGCAGCACGGTCTTCATCTACGACGGCTATCCCGGCGGCGTCGGACTGACACAGAGTGGGTACGAGACGATCGGTGACCTCGCGTCACGGACTCTGGAACTGCTGCAGTCCTGTGGCTGTACAGACGGCTGTCCGGCTTGCGTGCAATCGCCACACTGTGGCAACGCGAACGAACCGCTCGACAAGGGTGTCGCGACCGCGCTGCTGGACGCGCTCGTTGCATAGCTTCTCTCGCTCCAGTCGAGACGGACTCCCTGGGGAAAGAATAATTATCGTTGGAATGATATTGGTACTAGATGTCACGGACGCGGCGGGAGTACCTCCGAGAGGTTGGCAGGGGTGGAGGGATTCTCGTTGGACTCTCTGTGGCCGGCTGTTCGGAGGCCCCTTCTGGGTCCGAACAGCCCACACCGGTCCGCATCGGATCGAAGCCGTTCACGGAACAGCGAATCTTGGGATATCTCGCTCTGGAACGTCTCAAGCAAGTCTCGCAAATACAGGTGGTCGACGAAATCGGATACGGCAACACCCTGGAGAACTGGACGGCGGTCAGAGATGGAGTCAAGCACCTCTACTGGGAGTACACCGGGACGGCGTGGCGCCGGCTCCCACCGCGGCGAGACGAGCGCATCACCGACCCACAGGAGCTCTATTCGAAGGCCAGTACCGATGCCAGCGAACAAGGCATCCGGATGGCCCGCCCCGCCGCCTACTCGAACAACTGGGTGATCGCGGTGACACGAGCCTGGAGTGAGCGCACCGGGGTCGAGACGATCAGTGAGTTCGCTGCTCACGTCACCGGGGGCAACACCGATTTCAGGGTGGCATTCAACGAGGACTTCTACATCCGCCCGGACGCGTGGCCAGGCGTGGCAGACTTCTATGGCATTCCCCCCCAGGTTCGGCAGGCGATCGAATCGGGGACGTTCTACGTCACGTCGACGGGCTTGACCTACGAACTGCTGACGGAGGGACGTGTGGACGTGGCAAGCGGGTTTGCGACGAACCCACAACTTGACCGAGACGAAATCGTCGAACTGGCGGACGATCAGACGTACTTTATCCCCTATCAGCCCTCGCCCACGGCCTACGCACCCAGGATCGAAGATCACCCAGTGATTTTCGACGCTCTGAGCCCTGTCGTGTCCTCGCTCGACGAGGCGACGATACGACGGCTGAATCACCAAGTTGTCGTCGACGGTCGCCAACCGCAGGCAGTCGCCAGCGAACACCTCGCGACGGTGTCAGATTGGGGTGGAACGGATGCGTGAGGCGTTGTTCTCACTTCCGGTTGTCGGTCGCTTACTCGCAGCCATCGATAGCTCCTACCGACGGAAATTGGCAACAGCGCTCGTGTTCGTGCTCGTGATCACGGGTGCGATGACTGCCGGGCTCTACGTACAGATCGGCGCGCTGCTCAGCGACAACGTCGAGCAGTCGATGACGGCTACGGCGAACTCGCAGGCGGACGAAATGACCGAATGGAACAGCCAGAACCGCCTCGTCACCCGAGTGATGGCTGAACACCCCGTCTTCGAGACCGGCAACGGCGAGGATGTGCGTGAGTATCTCCGAGGCCAGCAGGCATCCAGAGCAGAGACAACAATCGTCGAGGCGTCCGTCCTCGACAGGCAGTCTTTGACTGTCGAGACAAGCACCATCAGACAACTCGAAGGGACGCAGGTCAGCGAACTCCCGTGGGAAGAGCGGTTCGCGTTCCAGGGATTTGACGACGTCACTGTCTCGCAACCACACAAGTCGGTGACGGGTCAGCCGGCGGTGACGTTTATCACGCCGATCCGCCAGCAGCCGGGCCACCTTCTCGCCGTGACGGTCGACGCTGAGACGTTGTTCACTCGCTTTGACCATCCTGTCGCCGGTGGCTTTACCCGCGTTGTCGACTCGAACGGGACGGTAGTCTTCGCTGACAATCGGTCTGTGGTTCTCACACAGTACGTCCCTGGCCGGCGTCGAGCGCCGTCGGTCAGCGCCGGGCTCCGAGGAGAGGCCGGGTTTACGAACACTCCTGCGTTCGAGCAGTCGGGATTAGATGGCATCGTCGCGGCGTACGCACCGGTTGCGGGGACGGATTGGGTAGTGATCGAACATACCTCGGCCAGCGAAGCCTACGCCCTTGCCCGAGACGCCCGAAACTGGATCGCCGCCGTCGGACTTGTGGCGTTGCTCGCGGTTTTCACCGTTGTTGCCGTCTTGGGTACGGACGTGACCCGTGCGGTTTCGCATCTGGCGGACCGAGCCGAACGAATCGAAGCCGGGGAATTCGACGTTTCCTTCGATGTCGACCGGCGAGACGAGTTCGGTGACCTCAATCGGACGCTCGCTTCAACGCGTGACAGGCTCGCAAACCGGTTCGAAGAGGTCCGCGAGACCAAAGAGTCGCTGCAACGGTCCAACGAAGCACTCGAAGAACGCTCGACGATGGTGAGTGTGTTGAATCGAATCTTCCGACACAACGTCCGCAACGACGTCAACGTCATCACGGGCCGAGTCGAAGTCCTCGCCGAACAGACCGACGACGAGGCGTTTCGTGAGGAGCTACTATTCATCAAACAGAAGGCCTTCGCACTTGCAGCCATCTCAGAGCAAGCCCAGCACATCGAGCAACTGATCGCCGACGAGCAGTATCAGGAGACCCGAATCAAACTCCCTGATCGACTCGAGGACGGACTCCGTGACGTTCGATCTGCCTGGCCCGGGGCGTCGATTACCGTCGCCGATCCGCCCGGTGGCTCTGTCTCGGTCTGTAGCATCTCGACGTTGCCGGTCATCTTCGCGGACGTCGTCGGCCAGATCATCGATGCGAACGACGGGTCGACCGCAGTGACGACCACCATCGAACGGCAGTCAACCGAAACAGGCTCTCACAGTGAGACCGAGTACGTGACCGTGACCGTCGACGACGACGGAGTCGGACTCCCACCGATGGATGTGAAAGCCATCGAGGCAGGGGCTGAGACACCGCTTCAGCACGCCGATGGCCTCGAACTGTGGTGTCTGGAGTGGGCTGTCAACAGGTCGGACGGATCGCTCTCTCTCGATCAGGACGGGACTGTTTTGCGAATCACGTTGCCGGTAGCTGACGAGCAAGAGTGACTCGTCAGCAGGAATGATACTACCAGGCGAGTTCCTCCTCGCAGGCTCGGCGGAATTAGAATCAGGAGGCTAAATACCGATATATGGCTACAATTGCCGAGATGTGTCCTTCTGCTATCTGGGTGATGAGCGTCTGTAAGTCACACAACGCTGATAGAATCATTCATTGGCCTGGCAGACAGCGAGCATATGTGCTGATAGGTCCACGACCGTCGAATCCTCACGCTGGTCGGACACTAATTTGTGAATCCACTCATCTTGTTCTCCCGAGAGATTATTTGCCGTATCGCGGAGCCGGCCGGCTGAAAACAACGACGAAAGCCCTTCGAGACCGACAAGCGTCTCGACGGTCAAACCACCTCGGTTTAGCAGTGACTTGAACTCCTCAGCACGGAAAGAGTGCGTCTCGGTAAAGTGTGCATCCCGCCCGTCCAGTAGCTGCTGATCGTAGTCCCTGGTTTCCGCAAATTCGGGGAGCAAGTCGAGATGGCTAGCTTCGATCAACAATATGCTGAGAAAGTTCAGCCGCCCCATCACCGAGACAAACAGTGGCCCATTCGATGCCGTGACACGTGCAAGTTCTTTGACGGCAGTTTCACGTTCGTTCGTACCGAGCACGTGTGAGAGTGGGCCACCAAGACACAGCGTCGCGTCGAATCGTCCGTCGCTAACGTTCAAATCACGAATGTCCCCCTCTCTGACCGTAACCCTGGTTTCCAGGCCGCTGTCAGTAATTTTCTCTTTCGCAACCTGGCGCTGCCCCGCACTCGGCTCAATGAGCGTTGCTTCGTAGCCTTGTTCGGCAAGCCAGACAGTGTACCGCCCCGCTCCGCCGCCTGCATCCAATATGCGACCGGTCGGAGGAAGATTAATTTCCAGCTGGTTGATGCTGCCATCCCACTCTAAGCGTCCGTGGAGGGACTGGGTGAGACGCTCCCACTCGTACTCGTTGTGTTCATCGTAGTACGACTCTGGATCGGGAATCGGCATATGCCGGAGTTGCGAACAAAATACCAAATCAGTATGGGTGCCTCCGCGGGCCCGGTAACGTCGCTCGATATCCGGGGCTGCTCGATCACAATTCCGTCGCACAGACCAAACGGCCTGGCAAGACTCACGCCAGGTATTCTCGTGGGGCTGACGTCGAACGCTCCGGGTCTAATACACTCAAAAAGCAGTCTGAATCCGATATCGCCGTTACTCACATTCCTCGAAGCTGCAGATATTAGTGATAAGCGGCCGAACTATGCGTATGGAAAAAGTCTCCATCCAAGACGTCGAACCAGCCGCGTTCGGAAGCGATACCGACCGGCGTGGACTGTCGGAACCGCTAGACACGGACAACGTCGCGATCAATCGCTATCGCCTCGACCCGGGTGAGCGGTTCTCCGGCGGGCTGCACACACATATGGACCAAGAAGAGGTCTTCATCATCGTCGAGGGTGAGGCGACGTTCGAAACGATGGACGGGGAAGTGACCGTCGGTGCAGACGAGGCGATACGGTTCGCACCCGGCGAGTACCAGTCAGGGAAGAACGACAGCGACGAGGCAGTCGTCGCATTCGCGCTCGGCGCGCCCCGCGACAGTGAGGACGTACGGATCCCACAGGACTGTCCGGAGTGTGGACACGACAACCTGCGAGCGATCCCCGGTGACGACGGACTCAACCTCCGGTGTCCGGAGTGTGGCGCGGACGTCGAGGAGTGAGACTGCTTCGCTACTCGGCGGTCGGGCACACCGTTCCAGAGTAGTCTTCACCCGGAGTATATGCCCTGTCGCCGGGGGGTATCGCGTCCCGCAGGCCGGACGGGCGACTCTCGGGTCACCCGTATAACGAAGCGAGCGCTGGAAACGGTCGTAATGTACGCCCGCGACACGACCGGGCGAGAAACTACAGTAGGCTCGGTAGAATCCAAATCGAACGCCCTGTGGAGCGGGAACGCATTACGGAGTCGGTAATCGTATCTCGATCGTCGCTCCTTGGTCCGAGTCCAGGACTTCGATCTCACCATCCACTGTCGTAACGAGCCAGTAGCTCAACCACAGTCCGAGCCCCTGCCCGTGGGTCAACGGGGTCTCTTCGCCCGCCTCCAGCACTGCACGCTCTGACTCTGGAAGCCCAGGTCCGTCATCACTTACGCGAAGTGCAACCTGGGTGTCGGTGACCCTCACTTCGATGCTGATCGACGCTGGATTCCCGCTATGTTTTACCGCGTTGTCTACAAGCTCGGATATCGCTGTTTCAATACGCGGAAGCGTCTTTGCAATAGCTGTCTCAGGTGTCTCGACGACTATCGATTCGTTTTGATGGCTGAGTTCAAACTCCGAGACGATCCGCTCGACGACTGGAACGATGTCTATCGGCTCTAATTCACCCGGCAGATCGCGGTTCTGTTCGATCTGTTGGGCCGATTCAGTCAAGGTGAGCAACCGATTTGCAGCCCCACTGATGAGTCTCGCCCGCTCAGCCTGGTCCTCGTCCAGTTCCTCCGCAAGCATCTCTGCAAACCCGCTGATGATCGTCATATCATTGCGGACGTTGTGTCGAAGGACGCGGTTGATCACGCTGATCAATCCTTCTCGCTGGCGGCGCTCGCCCGCGTCACGAACCATCAGCTGAATTGCGACGATATCAGTCGGCGTTCGCTCTGATTCCGAAACAGCTCCATCGTAAATCGGAACGCCGCGAATGTCGGTATGCACGATCTTCCCGGATTTCGTTTCGAGCGGGAAATCCTGAACTTCGACCGATTCCCCGTTCAATATTTGCGTGATTTTCTCTGACGCCCAGTCAGATGTCTCTGCGTCGGGGAGTGTGATCGTGACGGGTTTTCCCTCGAGCTCGTCGGGTGAATAGCCCAGAAGGTCCCGGACACTCTCTGCGGAATACGTGAACGAACCGTTCGTATCGATTCGGAACACAGAATCGAAGCTTGACTCGATCACAGCACGATAAATCTCCCTCTGGTCGTGCAATTGCCGTTCACGCTCCGCGAGTTCCTGTTCGTACGTTTGTCGTTCAAGCGCCTGGCCGGTGAGCCTTGCAAAGAGTTCGACAAAGAACTGTTCGCCGTCGGTAAAGGAATCGCTCCGAGGGTCGTCGTCCGCAAAACAGGCAGTTCCGTAGATCTCACCGCCGACAATGATATTCGCCCCGATATACGCGCCGAGATCGAACGTTTGAACTGCACTCTCGGATACTGCCGGTGATTCTGTTGTGTCCTGAATTGCGAGTGGACCCTCTATTTCGATGGTTCGGCGGCAGTACGCCTCTTCAAGCGGGCAACTTTCCCCTGATTGGATCAACGGATGCTCCCCGACTGCCTGGAGAATCTCTTGCCTCCCGTTAGTGATTCGGGTGACAAACCCAATAGAGAGACCTAGATACTCAGTCCCGAGTTCGAGTGCGCGATCGACCTGGGTCTGAACGTCGTCGGTAGGCGGTGTAAAGAGATCATAGATCCGAGTTCGATACCCCACGGGATCCATAGGCCTTCATCTGTGCGACAGAATATGAATGTTGTCGTAAACTCTTCCCCACACTTCGTGCGATTATCGAACCCCCGGGCCAAAAACTTCGATTTCCAGAGAGTTAGGATGTCACCATATCGATTGGTTCCGCGTATCCGGTAGGAGCCGACGATCCTACTGAAGGTTATCTCACCGAGAGACAGCAGGTACAACCGAGATAATATCTCAGATAGCTCCGATAGCTAGAATGTCGCTCGCGATACGACCGGGCGAGAAACTATAGTAGGCTCGGTAGAATCGAAATCGAATACTCTGAGCATCTACACATCGAAAATACGCCACAGCAGTCTGAATCCGAGATCACGGATCGGTCTCTGTGAGGAGACTGAGTTCAGGTGAACTATGACCTATCGTATGATGTTCTATCAAGACCCGGTCAGAACTAGTCTGCTGAATACAGAGGTAGAGCCCGTCACACGGCCATCCAAACTGGAGTGGTCGGCCCTCGGCCACTCTCAGTGGATTTCGCTGGTTGTGGCTGCGTAAGTGGCGAACACGCCCGAGCACTAGTTTTGTCGTTGAAGACCCTGCCCCCGTCCTTATTGGGAGGTGATGTCGGAGGAAACCCCACACATTGCCTCCAGTTCCTCATTGTCATCGAATAGCGGGGTGATACGCGTCACAAACGTTCTGACACCCTGTTCTGTGACAACGTCTTCCTGGATTTCGGCTGGCTCTTCAGTCGCAATGACTTGCTGATCGTTCTCCCGAAATTGGGCGGCGACTTCCTCGGAAAAGATATCGGCGGGGCGCTTCCCGACGACCTCTGTCTCGTCAGCCAACCCGAAGAGGTCCCGGCAATTCTGGTTAATGAGCTTGAATCGGCTGTCGAGATCCCGTATCCAGATTGCTGCCTCGACGTTGTCAAGGACGGCCTGTAACTCCTGGTTCCGACTTTGCAACTCCCGTTCCATCGCTTTTCTCTCGGTGATGTCCCGGATAGCGCCACGGGCGGCGACAATATCACCGTTCTCTCGAATCGGCTCGCCGGTAGCCCGCACCCAACGGAGACGGTCGTCGGCCGTGCAGAGTCTGAGTTCGACGTCGTACTCCTCGCCCAACTCGACACATCGCCTGACAAGGCGCTCGATTTCGTCCCGGTCCTCGGGGTGATAGAACGACACGCCCGAATCCACCGTCGGGTCGAAATCCGAGTCGGGGTCCAGGCCGTGGATCCTGTACGTCCCCGGGGTCCAGCGTTGGTGGCCCGTCTCGGCGTCGGCCTCCCAGCCGCCGACGTCGGCCAACTGTTCGGTGTGCTCAAGCAGATCCCGACTCCGGTCGAGTTCTTCCTTGCTGTGCGTCCAACTGACGGCGTTTCGAATCCGGTTGGCCAATACCTCGTACTGGCTGCTTCCCGTATCTTTCTGGAGGTAATCGGTTACGCCGGCCGAGATTGCCTCGCTTGCCACCTCCTCGCTCCCCTTCCCCGTGTACAGGATAAAGGGGAGCTCCGGGTTATCAGTCCGGACAGCCTCTAAGAACTCGATGCCGTCCTTGCCGGGCATATCGAAGTCCGAGACGATACAGTGGACAGTGTCCTCTCGGAGCCGTTCGAGCGCCTCGCTGGCGCTGGTGACCGTTTCGACGTCGAACCGATCATCCTGTCTGTGGAGGAACTCGGCGGTCATTTCCGCGAAATCCGGATCGTCATCCACGTGCAGGACGTGAATTTTCTCGGAAACGCGGCCCATATGCCAAAGCGATTGGGGCTGTGTACGTAAGATGTTAGTGGCCAATTATGGGTGGGCTGACATTTGTCCGGGAGGACAGGGAGTTGGGGGAGATGTCACCGTGTTCTCCGATATGCTATCGAATCGTATCGTGCGAAACTCACGCTCTGTATCCAGCACGGTCATCCAATGCTGACGGATGTGAATGCTCTTGGTGGACTTCATTCCACGGCTCGTCAGCATCGACTCTTTCCAAAAACTCCGCCGGGAAGAGCGGTTACTACGGGAGAACCGACATCAACGGTACACTGTAGCTGAAGCAACAAATATTATTTGCAGATATTTTTAGTAACATATCTAAAATATATAGCTACAACACGACCGGGCGAGTGTCTACTAGTAGGCTCAGTGAACGTGAAATCGGCAATCGTTTGGCGACCGAGCGGTCTGCCGGACCCAGCAAATCGCCGGGAGACTTCCCATCGGTCGTCTCCCGAGCTGTTGCTTGCTACGCTCGCAAAGACGCCGATTCACTCGCCGAAGGCGAGGCCAAGGAGGGTGCGGAGCACCCGACGCAGGCTTTTGGTCGAGCTTTTGCAAGCGAGTGTAGCGAGCGCTGCAAAAGGTCGTAATGTACGCCCGCAACACTAACGACCGACATCATCCCTGGCGGCGTGCCGGGTCAGCCGGGAAACCCTCGTGGCGGGCGGGTGGCGCTACGCGCCACCGGACGCGAAGACGGTGTCAACCGTCGAAACGGGTCGCCCTCCGGGCGACCAGGGGCACGAGCGGCGTGAGCCGCGAGTGCGGGTGCTGCCGTCAGGCAGAACCGATTGCTGAGACGGTGACACCGCCGCGCCAGCCGACTACACGAGCCGACTTGTACGCGATTGGTGTCAGCCATCGCGGTTGTATGTACCGTACCTGGGTTCTCCGTGCCGTCATCGCACCCGTACGGGAACGCTCGGGCGGGGACTTGTGGTACGCGTTCAGGCGTTGGTCACGGCGTCGCATAAGCCCTTCGCGAGCGGTTATGAGTCACTGGCCCAGGGGCCGATACCGGCAACGTTGCCAACCACCCAGCCGACTGCGACTGGCGTCACGACCGCCAGACAGATCACACCGACCCAGCGAAGTGGCGGCGGTTGCAGGGCGAGATAGATCAGATACAGCGTCCCGACGAGCGGGAGACTCCGCTGTAGCAGGCTCATCAGAGGACGTACTCCGATTCGTGTAATTGGACGTACGCACTGTCGCTGAAGCCCCGACGGGTCCACTTGTACCGGGCAAGTAACGACAGCCCACCGAATCCAGCCGTGATCGCCTGCCGATATCGCGATCCGTCGGCAGCCAGCATCCGATCGACAGTGCCGAACGTCTCGTCCCAGTCAGCCGGTCCCATATCGCGTGCCAACTCGGCGAGCGTGACGTTCCGCAGTATTTCATCGCCGAGGGCGCGTTTCCACTCGTGGTTGTACCGCCCGAGATCGCCTGTCGCGGCGAGTCGGCCGGCGATTTTGCCCGTTCGGACGGCGACGTGGTCGCCACCTTCGTGGAACGCTGAGGTCGCACCCATCGCGCCGCCGACAACTGCGACGTCTGCCTGTGTTGGCGACTCGATCGGACGTGTCGAGGAGATCGGATATGCCTCTGTCCCGGCGCGCTTACCCCGATCCTCGACGACCGGGAAGTCCGCGAGGTCGTAGTCGGGATACTGCTGTTCGAGTAGGCGTTCGAGATAGACCCGGCCGGACGGAATCCGCTCGTCGTCGGGGTCCAACAGCGTATACTCCTCGCGGTTGTTGACTGCGTTGATGTCCATATCGATCGGCATCGTCAGTCCAACGCGAGCGACGTTGTCGTCGTTGGGGAAGATCCACGGATACGCCGTGTGCCCGGGGATGACTCCCCACCAGAACTTGAGCAGTTCGGGGTCGAACAACTCTTCTGGGATTCGGCGATGCTCTTGGTATGCGATATGGTTGGCCGTGTCCGGCCCAAGTAGCGTTGCGATCGATCGATCTGCGGGCATAAACTGATCGAGCGCATCGACCGTGACTGTCCGCTGTGGCCCGTCCGCAAGCACGAGCGTGTCGGCCTCCAGTTGCGTGCCGTCAGCAAGTGTCAGCGTGTGCGTAAACGATCCGGCGTCGAACGTCGAATCGATGTCGCTGACGCTTGTCCCGATTTCGTAGGACGCTCCGGCCGCTTCCGCTTGCTCACGGAGCCAGTCGTCGAAGCGCGCACGGTGAAAAGTAAACCCGAACCCGTCGTAGTCGGCGTCGATTCCGGTGTCTCTCAGCGTCGCGGACTCCGACGGGCCAGCGAACGTCGCACCGTCGAGTTCCTGCAGGACGACATCTTCAGGGATCTCTTCGAAGTCATAGTCCATCAACTCGACCCAGTAATCGAGCATCCCGGCCGCGTCAGTCGAGTCAGGACCCGTCCGCTCGCGATCCACGCGTGGCACTCCCTTTTCGATGACAAGCGCGTCTACATCTCGTTCGGCAGCGGCCCGGGCGGCCGACATCCCTGCCGGCCCGCCACCGACGATCGCGACGTCAACTCGTTCCATATGCGTACCCCGACCTGTCGGTAGTTAAAAGTCGTGACCTCACTTGCGTCCACAAAACGCGACCATTGACAAGCGCGACGACCGACTGTTCGAACAGTGATGTCCGAACGACCCGCCATTCTCGTCTTGCCACAGAAACCACACGGCATCCCGGTCGAATCGCTCGTCACGTCGCTACGCGAACGCTACGACGGGACGGTCTCGCTGGCCCGGACGCGCGATGCTATCGACGAGGCACTGCCCGACGCGCAAGTCGTCGTCGGGAACTACATCTCGACTGATATGCTCGAGCGAGCCGACTCCATAGAGCTGTTTGCTTGCTCGTATGCGGGCACTGACCATCTCCCGATGTCGGCACTAGCCGAGCGAGGCGTGGCGGTGACCAACGCCGGCGGCGTCCACGCTTCCAACGTCGCCGAGCACGCTGTCGGATCGCTTCTGTCGTTGACCCGGGGGTTCTTCCGGGCGCGTCGCCAGCAGCGCAACCACGAGTGGCGCAACTTCCAGATGGGGGAACTCGCGGGGCGGACCGTCACCGTCGTCGGACTCGGTGCGATCGGCTCGGCGATCGCTCGGCGACTCCAGCCGTTCGATGTCGATCTCAGAGGCGTCCGGCACACGCCCGAAAAGGGCGGACCAGTCGACTCGGTGTTCGGCTATGCCGAGATCGACGCCGCGCTCGCCGGTGCCGAGGGGGTCGTGCTTGCCTGTCCGCTGACCGAAACGACAGAAGGGTTACTCGGACGGGATGAATTCGATCTCCTCGATCCCGACGCTGTCGTCGTCAACGTCGCCCGAGGGGGCGTGATTGAGACCGACGCACTGGTCGACGCGCTCCGATGGAACCACGTTCGAGGGGCTGCTCTGGACGTGACTGATCCCGAGCCGCTGCCCGCAGATCACCCGCTGTGGGACTTCGAGAACGTCCTGATCACGCCACACAACGGTGGCTATACGCCCGAATACTACGATCGGTTGGCTGACATCGTCGTCAGGAACGTCGAACGCGCACTCGAATCGGGCTCCTGGACTGGTCTCGACAATCAGGTCGTTCCCTGATCGCCGGAGACCGGACACGGCTCACTCGAACGACGCCGAGACCGCGTCAGCGAGGACGCCCGGCTTGCGGTAGTGTTTGCTCACGGGCGGGACCGCCCGATCGAGATCGAGCAACTCGTAGACGGCAGTCATCGCCGTGCGAACCGAGTACTCGACGGTGAATACGACGTCGCGCGGGAGGTCGGCGTACTGTCCGAGAAACGCCAGGTTCCGCGAGCTGTCCGGGACGACTGCCGGCCGATCGCCGGCCGTCCGGGGCTGGAAGTGAGCGGTGATGAACGGCATCATACACGGCACGCAGTCGACGCCTTCCAGGATCTCCGGCAGTCGGTCCGCACACTGGAGGTGATAGCACAGCTCTTCGAGGATCTCCCGGCCGGTGCACTCGGACATCTTCTTTTCGACGTAATCGCCCTCTCGGTCCGGGAACAGTGCGTACCCCCAGAAGATCTTCACGTCGTCGGGCTGGTTCGCGAAGTGTGGCTGGGCGGCGACGACAGTCGACAGAAGCCAGGACGAGTCGACGTAGGTTACCAACCCGTTGCCGGGCTCTTCGTCGGTAAACTCGACGATATGATCGAACAGATCCGTGTTGTGCAGGGTCACGGTAAACGACTCCCATTTGGTCTCCTGGACGTTCCCGGCGAAGACCTCGGGGTCGCCGAATCCGGGATTGTCCCGAGCGATCGACCGCCACAGCTCCCAGGACGCGCCGGTCTCGTTCGTCCCAGGGGCTTCGTCCCACGCACCGAGGTCCGACCCGTCGGTCATCGAGCCGTTGGTGAAAAAGACCAGGTCCGTGGGCTCGACTGCGATGCGCTCGGTCCCGCTGCCGGTCTCACAGTGGAGTCCCTCGACGGTCCGGCCGGCTCGCGAAGTCACGATGTCCATATCGGTGACGCGGCAGTTCTGCTGGAAGTCGACACCGCGGTTCTCAAGCCACCGTCGCAGCGGCAGGATCATCGAGTCGTACTGGTTGTATTTGGTTCGATCAATCCCCTCCATCGTGTGCAGTCGCGGGAATTCGTGGAGGAAGCGGTACATGTACCGGCGGACTTCGGCAACGCTGTGCCAGGGCTGGAAGGCGAAGATCGTCGCCCACACGTACCAGAAGTTCGTCTCGAAGAAGTCGTCGCCGAACCATTCCTCGATCCGGGTGTCCCCGAGTCGCTCCTCTGGCGTGAGCAGTAGTCGTATCAACGAGATCCGGTGGCGGGTCTCCAACTGGAACTGCGAGGCGTCGAGATGCGTGCCGTCCTCGATCAGTCGCGCCTCCGCGTAGGAGGAGTGTGTCTCGTTGAACTGGTTCATCTCCTCTTTGACCGAGATGCTGTCGTCCTCAAGGGCGGGGATCGTCCGGAACAGATCCCAGGTACACTCGTAGGCCGGGAAATTGAACATCCGCCCGCCGCGGATGACGTAGCCTTCCTCGGGGTCGCCCGCGCCGTCCATCGCCCCGCCAACGACGTCGAGTTTCTCGTAGACGTGGACGTTCTCGCCGGGCATATTGCCGTCGCGAATCAGAAACGCCGCGGCCGCCAGCCCAGCGATCCCGCCGCCGACGACGTGAGCTTCCCGGTCGGCGACGTGTGGCGTCCGTTCAACGGGCATACGATCCCTCCCGAGTCGTGCCCGTCCGAACGCACCCGTGTGCCGATCCGCGGTCTGTACTCCCCTGCGGCGATAGTAGCGTGTTCATAGGTTCCTCCAGTGTCGTACCGACCAGACGGCACACCCGACGACTCGTCACACTCGAAGGTAGACTGGCCGCGGCGCTAACGCTTTGCAGGATATATCCTGCAATTCAAAATAGCCCGCGTTACAGCTTCATCCGCATTATGGTTCGAACCGTCCCGGTGGTGCAGTACCAATTACTCCGTGCTGGCGATCGTGTGACCGACGAGTCGGCGCTGGCCGCGCCGGAGCCGTTCGGACAGCGCCGAGGTCGTCGTGTCAAGCTCCGCGGCAACGTCGGAGAGGTCAGCCTGCCGGGGGACGTCGAAATACCCCATCTCGTGGGCGACGAGCAACGCCTCGTGCTGGGCGGCCGTGAGCCCGTAGTCGTCGGTCGGGTCGGTCTCGGCCTCGAACACGCGACGGGGCCGGAACTCGACGCCCGTGTCTCCACAGGCCGTACGGAACGCATCCAGCGCGTCTCTGTCGGCGAACTGCGCGCTGACTTTCCAGCCCCGACCGGTCACGACCGCACCCATCGGATGCGTCTGAAGGTCGACAAGGTGCGTGTAGACGTCTGCGTGTGCCGTGTGGAGAGCGACCCGATAGCGTGATTCGACGACTGCTGACTCCAGAGCGACGTACTCAACAACCGGATCGGCGCCGCCCATCACCGCCTCCAGACGGGCCGGGTCGACGCCGGTCGTCGAAAACACGACCGCGGGCGCGCCCGCCGTCCCCGAGACCACGTCGTCGATCGTGAGAATCGTATCGAGAGCCGCTGCGACGCCGGTCAGCGGCAGGTCGGTTGACAGGAGTTCGAACTCGCAGACGACACTCATACCGTTGTCTTGCACGGGCGGGAACTTAAGCGCGGAACCGTGTGTTCAGATGTAGCCTTCCTCGAGTAGCAGTTCGCCGTTGAGAATCGACGCGCCGGCCGCGCCGCGCAGGGTGTTGTGCGCGAGACAGTTGAACTGGACGCCGTTGGTCGTTTCCTGGACGCCGCCGACGGCGATGCCCATCCCGTTGTCGCGGTTGCGGTCCAGCCGGGGCTGTGGGCGGTCGGGCTCTTCGAAGACCCGGATCAGTTGCTCGGGCGAGGAGTACAACTCGTCGGCCGAGGAGTACGATTCCATTGCTTCGATGACTTCCGCAGACGTGACATCGGCGCTGGTGTCGGCCCAGACGTTCTCCAGGTGGCCGTCCAGCGTCGGAATACGGTTACACGAGGCGTTGGCGTCGAAGCTGTTCCAGCGGACCGCTGCGCCGTCGAACTCGCCCAGCAGTTTCTTCGATTCGGTCTCCATTTTCTCTTCTTCACCGCCGATGTGCGGGATCGCGTTGTCGATGATCTCCATCGAGGTGACGCCGGAGTAGCCCGCCCCGGAGACGGCCTGCAGCGTCGAGACGTCGACGCGTTCGAGTCCGAACGCATCATCGAGGGCCGCCAGCGGCGGCACCATCGTGATCGTCGAGCAGTTGGGGTTCTTGACGACTGCGCCGTCCCAGCCGCGCTCGTCTCGCTGGACCTCGATCAGGTCGAGATGGTCGGGATTGACTTCAGGGATCGTCAGCGGGACGTCGGAGTCCGTCCGGAAGTTCGAGGAGTTCGACGAGAGGACGTACCCCTCCTCGGCGAACTTGGGTTCGACGGCCTCGCCGACGCTGGAGGGGAGCGACGAAAAGAGGAGGTCGATATCGTTGGGGACGTAGGTCGGGTCGGTCTGGCGGACCTCCAAGTCCGCGACCGAGTCGGGGATGGGCGTGTCGATCCGCCATTTGGCTGCCTCGCGGTAGGTCTTGCCCGCGCTGTCTTCGCTGGCAGTGACCGCTGCAATTTCGAAGTGGGGGTGGGGATCGAGAAGTTGGATGAGTCGCTGTCCGACTGCCCCCGTTGCGCCGAGGATACCGACGTTGGTTGTCATAGTACTCGGGGGTAGCACGGTGCGCGGTCAAAACAGTTTGGATATGCCACGCAGACGCTAGCAGTTCGCTATCGAAAGCAAGCGAAACGACGATGTATCAAACGCAGGCGGGAGTTACTCGTTGGAGAATTCGGTGTCGGTCTCGGTATCGAACGACGATTCCGTCTCCGACTCAACCTGGGATTCGGTCCGCGGTTCCGACGCGGGTTCAGACTGGCTCGCCGTGGGTTCGGGCTGACCTGACTCGGAGGAGTCGCCGCCTTTCATCTCTTCAAGTTCCTGTTCGACCTGTTCGCGCCCCTTCTGGAACTCACCGATCGCCTGCCCCGAAGAGCGGGCGAGCTTGGGCAGTTTGTTTGCGCCGAACAGCAGCACGGCGAGCAGTAGCAGCCCCAGCATTTCCGGGCCGCCGAGCATTCCGAATTGCAGGATTGTTTCTACCATCACTATCCGGTTGTTACTCCCTGTCTATTATAGTCTTTTTGGACCTCCCAGTTCCCCGAGAATCGCCCCTCATCGGAGTCAATACGTGAAAACCGACCGCTTCGGAGACCGATACAGCCGCCGGTATTCACACATCGGGGTGGGGCTGTCCAGGCATCGCGTCGAAATTCTCCGGATACCGGACCGTCTTATGCGCTGTCCCTGTACTCCTATTCGATGGTAACGACTGGCGACTCCGCGCCCGACTTCACCGCACCGCTCGCGAACGGCGACATAGACTCGTTTACGCTCTCCGATCACCTCGCGGACGCACCGCTCGTGCTCGCGTTTTTCCCGGGGGCGTTCACGAGCGTCTGTACACACGAGATGAATGCCTTCCAGGCGGATCTCGACGCTTTCGAAGCCGCAGGGGCCACCGTGTATGGCGTCAGCGTCGATTCGCCGTTCACGCTCAACGAGTTCCGCGAGCAACTCGGGCTAGAGTTTGACCTGATTAGCGACGCCGACAAGGAGATCACCGAGGCGTATGACATACAGATGGACTTTGCGGAGCTGGGCGTACACGACGTCGCAAAGCGGTCCGTCTTCGTCGTCGATAGCGATGGTACCGTCCAGTACACGTGGGTCAGCGACGATCCGGGCGTCGAACCGGAGTACGACGACGTACTCGCGGCCGTCGAATCGCTCGCATAACGGCCGGCAGGGCGGAAAAATTATATTTACGTCGCTGCTATTGCCTGTTAGTGAGCATTAACGTCGATACACGAGTTATCGACCGCGGCAGTGACGAATACGTCGAGGACGCCTGGCAACTCAAAGAGCGTATCCGACGTTCCGACGGCGTCTTACGCCAGCGCCGGCGTTTTTTCGAAAACGCGTATCGACGATCGCGGGTGTACGTCTATCTCAACCGAGCGCGGCCGACGAAGCTCATCGGATTCGCGGCGGTGCGACGCGACGGGTACGTGCTCTTTCTTGCCGTCGACGAACAGTATCGTGACGAAGGCTTCGGGAAGCGACTCATCGCCCGGGTGGTCGAGGATTACGATACCGTGACCTGCCACGCCCGAACGACCAACAACGAGGCCATCTCGTTTTACCAGCACGTCGGCTTCGAGATCCAGCGACGAATCGACAGCTACTACGAGGACGGCGGCGACGCGTATTATCTCAAACTCGGCGAGGACAGTTCGATCACCGACCGCCTCTCGAAGTTGCTCGGTCGCTGATCACAGTGACGAAAACGCTTTAGCCCCGAGTTCGCAAACAGTGAGTCGATGGAAGAACGGACGCGCGCGTATCTCCGGGGTCGGTTCGGTGATCACTACCGACGGGCTGAGATCACCCCGCCGCCCGACGCCAGCGAGCGCGAATGGGGCTATATCCCCTGGACTGACGGGCCGGGTACGACGATGGTGCGCCACCGGTCGCTGCTTGATCTCGGCGCTATCGACGATTTTCTCGCCCGCGAGCGCCCTCGACACGTCTACTTTTCGGCCGGGCGATACGATGACCCAAGCGCCTCGTCGATGAGCCAGAAAGGATGGCGATCATCGGATCTCGTCTTCGATCTCGACGCCGATCACCTGCCGTCGGTCACGCCCGGCGAGGACACCTACGCTGAGATGCTCGAGGCGTGCAAGGGCGCATTGTTTCGACTCCTCGATTTTCTCGAAGACGACTTCGGATTCGAGCAGTTGACCGTCGTCTTCTCCGGCGGCCGGGGATATCACGTCCACGTCCGCGATCAGGAGGTCCAGACGCTCGATCGCGAGTCACGGCGGGAAATCGTCGATTACGTGCGGGGGATCGGCCTGGAGTTCGACGCCTTGGTCGACGAGGAAGCCGTCGGCGGCACGGCCGGCCGGAGCAGTCCTGCACACAAGCGGACGCTCGCGACGGAAGGTGGCTGGAGCGGCCGCGCTCACGCCTATATCCTAGATACTGTCGAGGAACTCTTGGCGATCGACCGGTCGGAAGCGATCGACAGACTCACCGCCTACGACGGGATCGGTGACGGGAAAGCAAAAGCCGCCCTCCAGGCAATGCAGGACAACACCGATCAGCTTCGGGCGGGCAACATCGACATCCACCCGGCTTTCGTCTCGGTCGCGAACGCGCTCGTTGAGGACGTCGTTGAGCGGGACAACGCGCCTATCGACGAACCGGTCACGACAGACACGAACCGTTTGATCCGCCTACCGGGTAGTCTCCACGGTGGTAGCGGGCTGGCAGTCCAGCGGCTCGATCGGGACCAACTGGCGTCGTTTGACCCACTCGTCGATGCCGTCCCGGAGACGTTTGTCGGCCACGAAATCACGGTCGAAATGACCGAGGACGTACAGGTCGAACTGTACGGCGATAGCTTTACGTTCTCGGAGGGAGTGCATTCCGTCCCGGAGTACCTCGGCGTGTTCCTTATGACCCGGGGACGCGCAGAGAAGGGCCAAGAATAGTATGGATCTCGACGAACTACAGACGGTCAAGAGTCGCGAGCGCCAGACTGACAGCCTCCAGCAGCTACGCGACTCGTTTTATACTGAGGCCAGCGAGTACCTTGAGGAACTACGTGACGCGCGCGACGAGGCGGCCGAACGCGCGGACGACCCCTGGAACGATCCCGAGGTCGGCCGCCTGTCCGACGAGATCGAGACCGCGGAACAGACTGTCGAGGCGATTCACAAGCGCCGGGTGGCCAAGATCGTCAAGAACGCGTCGCTGGCCGCCCACGGCTCTGCGGTCGACGACAGCGGCCTCACGACCGAAGAACAGGGGATGTTCGACCAACTCGTAGCAGACATCGAAGCAAACCGTGAGCACGTCCTGGATAAAATCGCCGGAGAGCTGCCGGCAGACAGTGCCCCTGAGTCTTCTCATACTGCACCAGCGGCAGGCACCAGCGCCGAGTCGAGCCCGACTGCGGCGACATCGGGGGACGGTGAGCGTTCGACCCCGGACCCGCCGACTGCCGACGCGCCGGCACCGGGCGACCGGGCTGCTCCCTCTCCTTCCGACGAGTCTGCATCGACAGGGCAGTCGACTGTCGCTCCGTCGAGCCATCCGGAGACAGAGCCGATGGATGCGCAGCCTGGTGGGGTCAACGCGGACGACGGCGCCTCGACGGACGACGAGCAGACGGTACCAGCGGCGGACGTGATGAACGATGGCGGCAGCACGCGGGCGGCTGACCCGGCGACAGCAGCGCCCGCCGATCCGAACGCCGAGTCACGATCATCACCTACGGCAGACCCGTCTAGCCGGTCGGCGCAAGCGGACGGCGTCGACCGTCGTACGGTCCGAATCACAGAGGAGGTCGGCGAGATACTGGGCGTCGACCAGCGTGAATACGATCTTTCGGCCGACGATGTGGTCACGCTCCCGGAGGCCAACGCGAAGCCGCTGCTCGAACAGGACGCGGCACAGCAGCTAGATTAAGCTGGTCGCTCTGGCTCCGGTCGTGCCCCTAGCGTGAGCGTAACTGTCGTTCGCTCTCCGTCACGGATCACCTCTATCTCGATCGTATCGCCCGGACTCGTCTGCAGAGCCAGAAACGTCGATAAAGCCTGTTCGGTCGGGATCGGTTGGCCCCCCATTCGTCTGATGACGTCCTCGCTTTGCAAGACGCCGTCAGCCGGTCCGCCGTCTGTGGCGTCGCCGACGTAGATACCGCTCGCCTCCTGGAGGCCGAGTTCGCTGGCGATGTCTGGGGTGACCGGTCTGAGTGTGATCCCCATATAGGAGTGGTCGTAGTCGCCGTCCTCGATCAACGAGGGGACGACGCGAGACACGAGCGCACCGGAGATGGCGAAGCCGATGTTGTCGCCACCGCCGGAGTTGATTACGCCGACGACGTTGCCTCGTAGATCGACCAGCGGGCCGCCGCTGTTGCCGGGATTGACCGGCGCGTCGGTCTGTATCGCGTCCGGGATCGAAAACCGGCTCCCGCCCGCGGCGGGGAGCGACCGATCGAGACCGCTGACGATGCCCGACGAGACCGAGCCGGAGAACCCGAACGGGTTGCCGATTGCCAGCACTTCCTCGCCGATTGGTGGATCCTGTTCTCGGAGCGGCAGCGCGGCCGCTGAGTCGGGTAGACCGGCAGGAACGAGCACGGCGAGGTCGCTGTAGACGTCCGTCGCGTGGACGGTCGCCGACCGCCACTCACCAGTTCTGAGTCGGATGAACACCGCCGTTGCGTCTCTGACAACGTGTTCATTGGTCACCACGTGACCGTCGGCGTCGTAGACCCAACCGGTGCCGCGGCCAACCGCCGTTGGTGTCCGAACGCGGACCTCCGCAACGGAATCCCGAACCGTTCGGTATACCTCGGTAAAACGAGATGGGTCGCCCAAATCGTCAGGCGTTGCCAGTGGTTCCAATGTCTTGACATCACCCGGTGGGACGGACGTGTCATTCGTCGTTCGATCACTGTCGCTTGCGGGTGCCGTTGCACACCCAGCAACCGCGAACGCCGAGCCTGTTGCGACTGCACCGAGAAACCCCCGTCGCGTGACCTCATCGGGCATATCCCGTGTTCAGGACCAGATGTGGATAAAGTCTCGGGGGAGAGCGCAAGCATTTTTTCACCGCATAGCGGACCCTGGTATAGGGCGTGTGGCCTAGCGGACAGGGCGAGAGGTTCCTAACCTCTCGATCGCGGGTTCGAATCCCGCCACGCCCGTGCCGTTCTATACCCGTTAGGAATCGGAACACAGCGTAGGGATTCAGGGGTAAATCCACCCTCGGAATCACTAGATTCGAACCCGCCGTTGAGGGGGCACCGGTTCCGCATGGTGATTCGCTAGATTCGACCTCTGGGAACAAAATAAAACACAGGGATATAATCGGGGTCATGGAACTACTGACACTGCTTCTGCTCCTCACCAATCAAAGATACGGCGGAACCCTACGCCGGCCCACTAAACCTTACGGCCTTTCAGGAGTCGAGGAAAATCGACAGATAGCGACGAGTTCAGTGACTGTCTTCGCCGAATTGCGCTCCGAGGTTCACACGCACTCACGGCCACAGGCGACGCTGTCCAGCGATTATTTAGAGCCGCGGCCACTGCGCGGCCGAACAGCTACCACACTTCGCGCGCCCCAGCACCCGTGCGTCCCAGCGCGCGCTCCAACTCCACGCGGGTCCTCACGACCACCTCCTCAAACCCTTGATCCCCTTTTCAACGGTCAAGTGTGAGATTTACATATCCTCCTTTAACACTGAACTCGAGTGGATCGCCACTAAACAAGTTCTCCATACGATCTTCCGTAAGGATGAGATCAGGGCGAGCAAACTCCGTCGCAGCTGTCCAATCACTAGTATCGGCGCTAGGTACTTTGACGAACCGAATCACGTATTCTGCTCCTGTCGAAAGATACTCTCTCCCTGTTTCGTTCGGGATCCTATTCTTCGCCGCGAGGAACGAACGACAGCGCCGAAGCTCGTTGCTAGTAAGTCGGAATCCGTATGGCGGATCACCCCGAACTGCTTTGACCTCGACAGCGGCGAACGTTGAGCCGTCAGCCATTGGCTCGTGACTCGCTTGAAGCGGACCGAAGGGGTCGATACTATCGAATCCTGGCCCCTGTTCCTGGGTGATGTTCATGAGTTTGAGTAACGGTGATTCCGTGAGCGAAGGAGAATCAGCGCCGTCAAACGATTCTAGATGATCAATAACCTCCTGTGGCGCCATCTCGAGTGCTGACGAGAGTGCGGGCCATCGGGTAGAGAGATGCCACTTGAACTCGAGCGCGGACGCGGAAGACCGAGCTTGGTCATTTGAGAGTTGCTCCAGTAGTGCTTCTTGATCCTCCCTCAGCTCTCTGAATCCGTTCAATAGCTTGGTGGCTCGCTCTTGATCGTTACCGATCCAGTCTCGGAGCCGTCGGAGAATATGCACCATCGTGAAAGCTTCTGCTCGTTGAGGACGGGCTGTTGACGTGCTCTCGTTTCCACCCGTTCCTCCAGAGCCAATATTGACTTCTAATCCATCTTCCCAGCTCGCCCCAGCTGAAGAAAACGTGTCCAGATTTAAAGACTCCCAACGATCTGAAGAGATCGTATTCAGTGTCTTGAACGCCTCGTGTTGCCGCTCGCGTGCATCTGATCGAGTTTTCTGCTTCTGAAGGTCGTTGTCGTAAATGTATCCTGTAATGAGATTTCGAATAGTTTCTTTCTCGTCGTTCGAAGCATCGCTTAGAATTCGTCGCAAAATCGGGTCAACGAGTTCACTCCCGAACCGATCAGCATCGGCATAAAAGAACCATTCGTTAGGATACTCTGTTGAGAGCATTTCCGTCACTAATTCGGTTGTATCATCGATTCGATCTGTCCATGAGATACTGACGTCTTCTTGCTCGATTTGAGATCGCCACTCGGACACGGTTTCTCGCTGCTCCGCTTCGACCCTTGTAGCGATTATTATAACCTCTGAGAGATTTTCATATCGTAATCGAACTGAAGATGAGAGTTCGAGAAGATCGAAAAACGTCCGGTTCTCGGCGAGCCAGGCGATTAGTATCCCTCGTTGATCGGGGGATAAAGCAGCGATTTTCTGACACCACCACTCATACGACGGCGGACTGTGTTGGCCAAAGAGAGCGTCAGTAACGAACCGTGCCCACTCTGGGAGTAACTCCCGAAGCTTGAGTGCATGCTGAACAAATTGCACTTGTTCACTTTCCCGAGCGTCGAGCGAAGAATTGTCTTCAGCAGTAATGATAGATTCGAACCGCTGGATTCGTTCATCAGAGTTCTCAGCCTCGATCGAAAACATCGCTCCGAGTTCTGGTAGATCAGGTTCACTTCCAAGGACAGTAAGTAGTTTGGCAAGCACTTGTCGTCGTTGGCGGAAATCCTGCACTCGTTTCGTGCCGAGAACTCCCTGTACTATCTCAAGGGGGAACCGATCCTGGTACTCTCGGTAGAGTGAGTCATAATCGTGTTGAAGCGTATGTTCGAATTCACGAAATTTCCCAGGTCGTTGAACTAACAGCGATAGCCCAATAGACGCATGGCTGGCTTCGAACGCTTCTGCTGTGTTTTCCGCAGATGAGTCAGTCGTCTCTTCATCAATGATATTTTGATTCAGGATGAGTCCAGGTTCTCCAGACTTTTCCACGATGTAGATTCCGGATGACGTGTCGAGTAACCTGAGTTGATGTTCAATATCTTCCGGGAAGCTACCGGCTGCTAACTGCTCGATTGCTGCCGTAAGCTTCTCTTCAGTACCTTTGATCTCCTCTTCGTTCGTCCGCTCCATCGCTGCAATCAGTAATTCTCGCCGCTCTCGGAGTCTATTTTGTATCTCTTCCCGTCCGTCGAATTCAAGATTGATATCGATTCCGTCGGATTCCGTTATGGTTGGCGGGTTTGCATCGATCTTATCGCTGTTGAAATGATCACGGAGCGGCGTGAACGACCCCGAACGCGGGCGCTCTAAGATATAGAGATCCGAATTGTTCTTGTTGGCTTCGTTTTTTTCCCAGAACTTCGGCGTTCGGTCGTCGAAGTGGCGAACTTCACCACGAGAGCGTAGCATTTCGATATCAGCAGCCACCCATTCGCCGTGGTGTTTAACTGGGAAGTACGTTAGTAGATCTAGATCAGTAGCAAAGGGGGTTGGAGAATCATCGCTGGAAACAGTCTCAAGGTGCTGTGTTAACTTCGATACCAGCTGATTGTACGCAGATTGCCATCGCCGGTCATGTTCTTCGACGTGAAGTGGTACGTGGTCAGCGGCCGCTTCCGAAAGCGGAATATCAGTAAGCACTTCTAGCAGTTGTTGAAGTCGATCTGCAACCGCGACTGGTGCGAGCTCATCAATAGGACGGATTCCAAACGCCTCACGGAGTACTGGTGTGAGTTGGGTATCATCGGTTACTTGCGGAAAGAGATCAGCAGCAGTCGGACGGTTTCCTTCGGACTCCGGGAGTGCCCATCGAAGTGTCCTTCCGGCTTCTCCCCACGCGTCTTGCATATCCTCGCTTATTTCGAGCTCCCAGATAGGGAGAGTTCGAAGTTGCCAATTAAACAGCGTCGGCACAGGTTCGTTCCATGAGTAGCGGTTATGTTGACCTCCATTACACGTCCAGCCCGTGTGGAGCACTGATGATGCGAGCTGCTCATCGTGACGCTGGAGGAGCTCAATCGTATTGGCTGGCTCCTGCTGGAGCGACTCTAGATCAGCGATCCATACCCAACCCCCAAGATTCCCGCCCTGAGTATCGAAGGTTGCTAAGGCCCCGTCACACGTTGATGTCGATGAATGGTCGATCGTTTCTGACGGATGATATCCCGGGCCAATAATCAAGTCGAGATAGGCTTCCTTCTCGTCAAGCGTGTCGCTGAGCGAAACGAGGTGGGCTGAAGAGTCATTTCCATCTGATTCGCTTTTTGTTAGACTCCATTCACGGGGTGACCAATGTGGATTGGAGGGGTGATTCGGACCAAACCGCCAGAGAATATTGAGTCCAGAAAATACACTAATCCCGACTAAAGAGAGCGTTTCCGCGACAAGACGCTGTTGCAATTCTCGATCTTCTGTTGACCCCATCGTTTCGTACACTGGTTCCCACGCCTCGGCGGACGGATCAGGAAGTACAGTTGAAAACAAGGGATTGTAGGCATCCCAGTCGGTGGTCCTATCATCTTCATCTCCATCATCAGTTGTCCGGTCTCGATCAGCACCCCGGAGGCGTTGCCAGGCATCCCCCATGGAGAAATCACGGATGGCTGTATCGGGGGCGATAGCTTCCATTTCAACCCCTAGTTCTGCATCACGGACTGCGAGACGGCGACGGAGCCGGCGACGTTGAGTGGTTGCCCCACCAGACTCACGTAGCGCCTTCTGGAGGTACTGGGTTGAGATAAACCCTCCTTCGGATGTTGACAAATCTTCGGCTGTAATCTGCGCAACGTGATCTGCGAGGAACGCTATTGCCTCCGATGAGAGGGTTGTTCGCTCAGTTGGATGTCGTGAGAAACTATGAACTAGAGATCGATAGTAGTTCTGCTGGTCATCGTAGTCCCTCACTCCCCAAAGTCGGCTGACGTTCTGGAGTACTCGAGGGACATCTTGTCGTTGTTCTGTCTTCGGATCAAAAAAGTATACAGTGAATCCCGCATCTGCGGGCGGAGTACGCAGTTCCGTACCCCCTTCTGTCCCGGTGAGATTCCATAGAACTGTTCGGCTTCCCCGGTCCTCCGTGATATTGAGTGATTCAACGGGGACGAGTAGGACGTCGTCTGTATGGTCGCTATCTGAAAGAAGAGGTGAGCCCGCTCCGGCCAACTCTTCGTTACTCTGCGCTGTCTCCCGATGGAGGCAGGGAAGGAGTGGTGTACCATGCAGATCCTCCTCATAATTTTTGAGCACTGATTTGATGTCACCATCAGCTGTCTCCTGATTCGGAACAAGGAGCTGCGTCAACCCGGCAAACAATGCCCGTCCTGTGTGCTGGTGACACTGAATCCGGTTTTCGGGAGCGGAGAGAGTTGCGAGAATCTGGAGCCAGTCATCGGCTACAGTATCGGTCCACGCTGACGGGACGGTCTCTGCGGTTAGTACCCCTCGAACACGTGGCTCAAGCTGCTGGCGGTATTGGAGAAACCCATCGACCAGCGATCGACTTGGTAGCGAGATAGTGTCTGGTGCCTCGGGACCTACAACCTCAGACGATTCTGTGAGCTCAAAGTATGCCGAGAATCCATTAACGACATCTGGATTCCAGTGAAACAACGCATCATTCGGACGAACTGGTGTTGTTGCCTCCTGTGGGAAACACTCTGAGCTCCGGATCGAGTCATAGACATCATCGACGAACTCATGGAGGACATCTGATGCCCCTCGATTGGAATGTGACTCCAGGCCAGGAGGGAGTAGGACCCATGGGTACAGCGATCCGAACTTATCGTCACGGGCCGTAAGCTGTGCGATATCCTGAATTAACTTGCTGCTAGCGTCCAGCACCCATTTGTTGTAGTCACGTTCATTCGGACTCAGATCCTTACGGTTCGTCTGTACTCGGAACCGCCCATGGAGGCAAAACGGAAAGGCAAGCTGGTTCGTATTCTCGATTGGGTAATACAGGTTCAGCGGATATTGCTGTAGCTCCGAGAGTCTCTCATTATCTTCCTTCTTCGGAATGAGGATCCGTGGTTCTGGTGACTTTTCGGTATTATCCGGTGCGGGTTCGTGATCCCATTCGTCCGGTCGCTCAAAGACATCGAAGACGAAAGAGCGACTGGTGGTATCTCCATCAGTCGCTGCCTCGTGGCTACGGATGACTGTCAGCGATTGATACCGAACGCCAGGACCAATCTCGAATATCTGAGGGGCACGATTCCTCCGAGATGGATCAATAGTCCAGGAAACTCGATGGGACGTGGCTACTTGGTCTGGTCCTGTCTCTGTTTCTGAAGCTGCTGAGTCCGTGGCTGTCTGAACCCGATCGGCGACTAGAGTATCGATTTCGCCGAGCTGAACCAGCGTTTCAGGCTGGAGTCCTTTTTCATCATCGTCCCCAGTTAGCTGCGCCCACAATTGTTGAGCGACATCCGGTGCGTTCCCAGAGGTTGCGGTTGTGCTTTCAAGGCTGCTTGAAGTCGTCTCCCGACGAGCAAACACTTCGGATTGGACATTATCAGGAAGTTCCGGGAGGAGCTCGCGCCATGCGTCATCGATATATTCGATGAAGACCGCTGTCCGGAACGCTCCCTGTTGACTTTCTTCGATTGCCTCCGTACCTGGCCCCTTACCTGTCACTAATGCACGTGCATGCTGAGCGAGGGTCCCATCTCTGTCGTCAGGGTCTAATTCAACAGGAAGATAGAAGAGTGGCTGCTTGGCGATCCGTTCTCGCGGTTTCACTCCTAAATCAGACCGTGAGGCATCCGAAGAGTCTCGGGACCTGAGGAGGTCATCAAGCTGGGCCGAGTCGATATCTCCACCCATCGTTTCAAGCTCCCGACAATGAGCTTGGAATGTTGATGTGTCCGGAGTAATACCAAGTGCTGCATAAATCGCGCTCGTCGTGTACGCACGGCTCAGTCGTACTCGGAGCGGATCCGGCCCGGATACTGCTCCATCGGCAGATTGAGACGTTGATTCGTCAAGGCTCGTCCAGAACTCAACCGCTTCTCCGGACGCGAGAATCGATTTGAGCCCGACCCCCTTGCTTCCGATGTAATCAAGCCCCTGTTTTGACGATTCGCCCACCATACAGACCGCTTCTTCGACCTCTTCATCAAGAAAGTCGAATGGAGCGCCCGTATTGGCGACAAGCAGCCCGGTGTCATGAACACTGATGTATACCCGACCACGGTCTTCTGCTTTCGTTGAATCTCCAGTTGCCCCACCTCCATATCCCTCTTTGCGCCCCTTTCGAATCGCGTCACGACCGTTCTGTAGTAATTCAATCAACTCCCGTGTCTCGTGATCACCAGCAAGAGCTCGCTCCGAATTACCATTACTAGCGCTTTGCTGTAGGAGGTCACCGATTCGATCTGATGACGGTTTAACATCAAGAAGCGAGGACAGAGAATCGTACCACCGCTGGCCCCAGCGCTTCCGTAGTTTGAGCCGGGAGTATTGGTCCGTTTCGAGTTTATTCGGTGACGTACGCTGATCTGTCATGAAACAGCCTCAGTTAATTGCCCTTCATCTGGCCAGCCAAGCACACTCCGATGGTTCAGCAAAGACATGTTAATTCCACGTATCATCTCAGTCGAGGATGGTAAATCTGTGGGAGAAGTTCTGCTCGTTGAACGCTTCTATGATTAATTCTATGCAAAGAACCGAGATTATATAGCAGGCATATTGAGCACATATCCGAGTTCTAATTTCCGTACACACGGTCATATTGAACATCCTATCAGGTTTTGCTACCCAGAATCAACTGTTCTGGATTAGTTACCCAAAACATCGCTTCTTTTTCTGTTACCCCTATGTATCCAGAACTACCCCATGACGACTGCCTACTACACCCGGATTTCAACCGATACCCAGGATCCAGACCGACAGGTGGCGGAGATCCGTGACCACCTTGGTGAAGCCGCATTTCGAGACGCCCGAGCGTATGCCGATGTCGCTAGCGGAACGAAAGACGATCGTGAAGAGTTCCAACAGCTGTGGCAGGATATCGAAGCGGATGAGATCGACCGTGTGGTCACGTGGGAGATGAGTCGGTTATCTCGTCGTCTCAGTACTGCGGCGGATTTCATGGAGACCTGTGCGAAAACCGGGACCGGACTAGAGACGGTGAACGATATGTTCCCGAATCTGCACGGGAACGGCGAAGACGACATCTGGGACGAGCTTCTCGCTAAGTTCTCGGCGTGGATGATGGAGTTCGAGAGGGAGATGACACGGGAGCGCGTCCGGAGCGGGGTTCAGAAAGCCATAGACGAGGGGAAATGGGTAGGGCGGCCACCGTACGGCTTCGAGACTGACGATGCTGGATATCTTCGAGTACAGGCTGACGAGTACATCCGGATGCAGTTAGCGATTGAAGAGGTACTATTCAACGACGAGTCGGTGAACTCGGTCGCGGACCAGTACCGCGTGCCCCAAAGCACACTCAACCGAGTCGTGGACGACGAGGACCGACGGAATCTGTACCTGTATGGCGAGGGTAATGATGACCGTCTCACCAGTGCTGTCGAGGAAGGCGATATTGAGGGCGAAAGCGAGTTAGCAGATCTTCGGGAACGAATTGAAGCTCTTGAGGATCAAGTCTGTGAGTGACTCATTCAACTATTTATCTTTGGCTAAGCGGATAGGGCCAAGTGAACGCCGTTCTGTTGGATCGAGAATTCCAGATGAGAACCGCTTAGGCACCTAAATCGGTCTCGGCATCCAGTAAATCGGCTCTTACGCTAACCTGAACGCCATCTTGCGATTCTCGTCTTAGCTAAGTTTCTGGGTTATGTTGCGTGATGAGTTGTATAGGAGTACGACGATTTATCACCCTATGCCGTGATGGACAGGATACCGATGGTCTCGGATCAGGAGTTCACGGACCTAGAGTTTTCCCGGGTCATCGATACGTCTTCCACGGACTTTATCGCGGATTTCTATGACCCTCTCCTATCGCGTGCGACAATGTATCGACGAGGAGTTGGGTACTTCACGTCGAACTGGGTCCGCTCGGCAGCACGCGGCATCGCAAAACTAGCGGCCAACGGTGGGACGGCGCAGTGGATCGTTAGCCCAAGCCTGGAAAAAGAAGACTGGAAAGCACTCAAGAAGGGCAGTCGAGCACAGAAGGACGACGTGCTGCGCAAAGCATTGCAGGACTCGATTACGGACCTACGGTACGATTTAGAGTACGACACCAGGAACGCCGTTGCTTGGATGGTCGCGGACGGTCTACTCGAAATAAATCTCGCGGTGCCGACACAGGCACTGTCTGGTGAATTCCACGACAAATTCGGGATCTTATACGACGGAGACGGGAACCGAGTAGCGTTCCACGGCTCTCAGAACGATAGCGACCAGGCACTCCGGAACTACGAGGCGTACACTGTGGACTGTGACTGGATTAGTCCCCGAGAAATGGAGGGGGTGAACAAGCAGGAAGAGCGGTTTGAACGCCTCTGGAACGGTAACGACCCGAACGTCGATGTGTACACGATTCCAGACAGCGTGGAGCAGGATATTGCGGACCTGCGTGACCATGATAACCGAACATATGACCCGCCAGAGGGTATCGAGGGATCGGAGCCGGAAATCACGTTACGAGATTACCAACGAGAGGCAGTTGATTCGTGGTTCGATAATGGGAATCGCGGTTTGTTCCGGATGGCGACCGGGACAGGAAAGACGTTCACCGCGCTTTCCGCGCTCGACGAATATACTGATACTGTAGATGACCCACTGCTGTGCGTCATTACCGTGCCGCAGAAGCATCTTGCCCATCAGTGGGCTGACGAAATGGACACATTCGGACTTGACCGCCCGAAATTCGTCTATCACGCAGAGAACCCGGATTGGAAGGAATCTCTGTCGAGAGCGGTGTCGAATCTGAAGCTCGAAGTCAAAGACTACGAGTGTCTAATCACGACTCACGCAACGTTTTCGAGCGAGGAGTTCCGGGAGAAGGTCGGCGAATTATCGACCGATGCTATCTTGATCGGCGACGAAGTGCACGGTATCGGGTCTGAAGAGCGGCGGAAAGGCCTGCTTGGCACGTACAATGCGAGGATTGGGCTGTCTGCAACTCCGGAACGGTACTACGACGAGGAAGGAACTGACTACCTCCTTGACTATTTCGGCGGCGTCACATATGAGTACTCCTTAGAGGAAGCGATTCCGAAGTATCTGACTCCATACAGATACCATCCGGTCGTCGTTGAGATGGATCGGGATGAGAGAGAAGATTATCGGCAGATGACGCGCTCCGTAGCGGCGGCGGACTCAGATGATGAGGTGGATGAGGAAGATGTACAGATTCTGCGGTCACAGCGCGCTGAAATTGTGAAAGAGGCAGTCAATAAGTACGATGCATTACGGGATATTCTCAGCGGTATGGAGGATATCAGTCATCTACTTGTGTACACGAATCCTGAGCAGATTGACGCTGTCGGGGGGATTCTCAATGAGTATGGGGTGATGCATCATCGGTTCACGTATGAGGAGGGGGACGACTTGCGTGAGGACCTGCTGACTCGATTCGGCGATGGTGAGTATGAGGCGTTGACTGCGATGCGTTGTCTCGACGAGGGAGTAGACGTGCCGGCAACGAGAACGGCGATTCTGATGGCGAATACGGGGAATCCGATGCAGTTTATCCAGCGTCGTGGCCGTGTATTGCGGCATGCGCCCGGCAAGGATCGTGCTGTGATTTATGATATGATAGTAGTTCCGACGCTGAATCCGGATGATGATATTGCGGCGTCTGAGAAATACATCCTGAGGAAGGAATTGCGGCGGTTTGAGGAGTTCGCAAGGACAGCTGAAAATGAGTACGAGGCGCGGAACAAAATCGAGGATGTCCGTATTGCGTACGGAATCTAACTGGGGTAGATTAATGACACCTCGCTAGGAAGCAGTCGGTTGTCCTATGAACGACTCTGAAGTCCACTCCTTGATCTTGGACCGGGTGGATGAAATCGAGGATGACGATCTCCGACGGTTTTTGCGAGACGTGTTGGAGCATGAGCGGGATATTGTGCAGGAGCCGCGTGCAGAGTACACGGATCACTACAAGGGTTTGGTAGATGATTTCGTCGGGAATCAAACGCTTCAGGAGTACGACGATGAATAGTATCCAGATTTTCGACATTGAATTACAAGACTATCGGCAGTACAAAGGGAATCAAGTAATTTCGCTGGAAACGACTCCTGAGAATCACATTAACATCATCGAGGGGCAGAACGGGTCGGGGAAGTCGAACATACTGAACGCGATCACGTTGTGCTTCTATGGCGAGGAGACGCATAATAATTCAGACGAAGAAGAAGGATTGGGATCGGATCCGCTCGTCAATAAGAAGCGGTTACAGAGCTTGTCTCCGGGCGAATCTGCGGAAGGGTACATCGAGATTAAGCTTGGTAAGGACGAGCCGGAGTACGCGTTTCGTCGCGGCTTCACGACAGTTTACAATGGTGATTCGGAGGGGGAGCGGGATGATGCTGAGTACAACAGTACGATCGGTAATTTACGGCTGCGGCAACGGTTCGGGAAGAGTGACTGGGAGCCGAATCCGAACCCGGCAAATATACTGCGCGAAATACTGCCAACGCACGTCCACGAATATTTCTTGTTTGACGGCGAACAGCTCGATGAGTTTTTCGAGCCCGGGTATACTGACCACGTCCGAGCTGCCGTCCTAGATGTCTCGCACATCGACCTAGTGAACAGCGCTGTAGAACATCTAGGAAAGGTACAACGCGAGTTTGAATCCGAGTCGTCAGAACTAGGTGGAGATATTGAGCGGTTACAGGACGAGAAAGAGAAAGCATCACAGGAGTTGGAACGCTTGGAGCAGCGGAAAAGAGACTTAGAAGGTGAGCTTGAGACTGCCAACGAAAAGCTCGATGATATCTACGAACAGTTGGCAGGAAGTGCTGATGATGAAGTGCGAGAAATGCAGAATAGGCGCGCCTACTTGACGGAGCGCTTAGACGAACTAGAGGAGGAGCTCGTCGAAGCGAAAGAAGACGTAGGAACCACCCTCGCCCGGGCTGGCGGAGTGGCATACAACGCGGAGTCACTGCAATACGCGATTTCAGAGTTGGAAGAGTACGGCGAGTCGGAAGATACTGTGCCCGGGCTTACGAAGGAACTATTGAACGAGATACTGTCTCGCGGACAGTGTATCTGTGGGACGGACTTAGATGAGTGCGACTCTGCGGAAGAGCACATTGGGGATCTGCTCGATGAGCAAACCGAGGAAACGCAGGAGGTAATCGAAGGTCGGTACCGGATGCGGCGTGCGTTGCAGCGTGGTGAGTCGATGGTCGATGATCTGCTCTCTGATCTGCAAGAGGTGGAGGATACTCGGTCTACTATCGATGACGGAGAAACAGAGTTAGCGGAAATCGCAGCGCAATTAGAAGACGAGGATACGATCGACAATGAGCGAGCACAGGAACTGGAGCAGCGTCGGCAAAAGGTGCAGGAGCGAATCAGTGAGATAGATCGTGAAATCGGGGAGGTAGAAGGGAAAATTGAGCAGCAGAAGGATGTCGTGGAGGAGAAACGGAGTGAGTGGAAACAGGCAATGGAAGAGCAAGAAGAGCACCAAATGCTGGTGCGGAAAAGCGACTTTATCGATGATGCGGCTGATAAGCTGACTGAGATCAAGAACGATATCCTTGAGCAGGTTCGGTCAGAGACGGAAGACCGGCTTGAGAGGTATTACAACGACCTGATTTGGAAAAACGAGGATTACGAAGTCGTGCTGACGGATGAGTACGAAGTACGGCTGTACGACTCTGATGGCCGGAAGTATCTCGGTTCGCTGTCGGCTGGAGAGAGACAGGTGTTAGCACTATCGTTCATGGCTGCGCTGTCCAAAATCAGCGGGTTCGATGCCCCGGTCGTCATCGACACCCCGCTGGGACGGATTTCGAGTGACCCGAAACAGCGGATTGCGCAGAACGTGCCGGCTTACCTGAGTGAGACGCAGGTTACGTTCCTGATGACGGACGTAGAGTACAGTGAAAACGTGCGGGCGTATATTTCTGATGAGGTGACAAATGAATACCATCTTGAATTCCGCAACGGCGTCACGGAGGTGACGGAACCATGAGCGAATCAGAACCCGAGTATGAGCAGCGTGAGGCGCGCCGTGACATCCACATCGACAGGGAGCGCCGCGATATGTTTGAGGCGCTTCAGGAGTCGGAGGATTCACCGTTTTACCAGGCTCCGAATCACGAGTTGTTTATGTTCGCTGTCGGGTACGGGAACGCGAAGACTATGCCGGAGAAAATTAAGAACGAGAAAGCGGCGTTTTTCGGAAGGACGAGTTTGTCAGATCATCAGCAGGCAGTGATCGAGGCTGTAGCGGTCGCAGAAGAACGGGATGTCCGTGTGCTGCGTGATCAGCGTATGGTTTACGAGATCGCTGAAAAATACGCTAATGCAGGGATTGATCAACTGCATGGCCGCGTATTCGGGCCGGAAGATGAGCCATTGCGGGAGCTCGCAGTAGGGGTTAAGGAAGCATATGAATCAGCGATAGAAGAGACTGATTCAGCATGACGGATCGAATTGCGAAGGAAAATGAATACCTAGTACAAAGCACTGGTAGCATGTTTGAGTATGGTGATTTGCAGGAGGGACGTGTATGAGCGAGGAGGAAGTCGAAATCGATGAGGAAGTCCGCGGCGCGTTGCAAGTCATCGCGCAGCATCTGGATGAGAGATCCGATATCTCCTCAATCACGGATTTCGTCGATGAAGCGGACCCGGATCGCCAGAGTCCGGGGGAAGTCTACGATTACTTGCTGAACCATCCGGAAACTGCGAAAGACCTAGTCGGAGATCTAGAAGAGTACTTCGATCACTCTACGCCGACAGTAGATGAAATCAAGGCCGGGCAGGGCGAATTCCCGGACGACACAGAGCCGTCGTGGGGCATCGAAGAGGCGAACGCTGCGAAGATTCAGCCGGCAGACGGAGACGATACTGACGGCGACAGAATTAATCTGGAAACAAATTCTGTTGATTTGATCGTCACGTCCCCTCCGTATTGGCGGAAACGGGATTACGGGACTGAGGAGCAACTTGGGCAGGAATCTGATCCAGAAACCTACATCGAGAACCTAATTGAAACCTTGGAACACTGGAAGCCGTTTCTGCGGCCGACGGGGTCGATTTTCTTCAATATCGGAGATACGTACCACAACAAGAGCTTGCAAGCGATCCCGGGTCGGTTCGCGGCTGCTGCTGAAGAAGCCGGGTGGACGATTCGGAACGAAATCAGATGGGTGAAGGACAACGGGATTCCGTCGTCAGCGCGTGACCGGTTAGTTCCGCGGCATGAGTCTATTTACCATTTAGTACTTGATAAGCACGAGTACTACTACGATCTGCACGGGTATTCGAATTTGTACGGGAACGGATCGAACCCAGGCGATGTGTGGCGGATCAGTCACGACCAAAACAGCGGAGATCACCTCGCACCCTTCTCCCGCGACCTTGTTCGGCGCGCGATTACGCTGGCGTGCCCGCCTGCGGTTTGCGCGAAATGTAATGAGCCGAAGCGACGTGACGTGAAGCGGGGTCTGACTGATTTGAATATGGACCGGCCGCAGGCACGGAGGGCGAAGGAAATCTACGAGAATCACGACGAGTTGACGGAGGATCATATCCGTGCGATTCAATCGGTTGGGATTTCTGACGTGGGGAAAGCGGAGGAGTTCCAGGTCGGTGCGGGACAGAACGACGACGAGGTACAGCGGCTTGCGGACGAAGCGAAGGATATCCTAGGTGGTTACTTCCGTGAATTTACTTTCCCGCAGTGGACGACAGTCGGCTGGGAGTCGTGTGAGTGCGATGATCCAGAATGGGTTCGCGGCACGGTGTTCGATCCATTTGCTGGGTCGGGGACGACGATCCAAGTAGCGAATAGTCTCGGGTGTAACGGATTCGGCACCGATATAGACACGACTAACTTCCAACAAGACCAGCAACTGTCAATGTATAATGACTAAGTACGTCCTGCGTCCAGAGGTGGTACGCGACTGCCTGCACCGACTTATTGATGAACCCATCCATCGTATGTTCCCAGGGTATCTCTGCCTCCAGCAGCAGGCAGCGCGGGAAAACCGGACGACAGGACTTTCATTCCCATACAACGAATTCTTCGACGACTACCTCCGCGTACGTGACGACTCTAACCGCCCGTACTTCGTGCCGTTCACGCAGGCAGAGAGCCCGTCGAAAGCCGAGCTCTGGAACAATAAGAACGTGGCTGGGACGTACGCGCCGTCATCACTGCGATCAACGGCTCCGCTGATGCAGATCGCGGAAGTCGAAGAAGGTGGGCACAATTCGAAATGGGGGATCGCGGAGCATCACTGGGAATTGGCGCGGCATAAATTGTGTGAGGATAACCCGGTGCCGGTAGAGTCCTTGGCAGCATTCCTGTTGCGGGACTATGCTATTGAGATAGACGATGCTGATGAGCCGTCGGCGTACACACTCGTTGATACGTTTACCGAGGAATTCGGATACGAATTCGGTGGGGACGCGTTCTCACATTTGTATCGGACAAGTGACTCAAATATAGAACGGGAGTCCTTCGTTGAATATGACTGAGCAAACACAGCTCGAGATCCAGAACACGAAGCGGTCAGTGGCAAAGGTGCGGCGGCTGACGCCGGATCAATTAGACATACCGACTGGTCCCAATGACGATGAGGCGGAAGATGGTGCATGGGAGGTACTTCGATCCCGGGCGATTGAGGCTATAGATGATTCCGGTGACGCGGCGGCGGTTAGGGCTGAAGATGGGACGATTGCGACTGGGACTTCACTCTCGAAAGGTGCGTCACACGATGTACATGCAGTCGAATTAGCGGTTTGGAAGGTGTACGACGCGTCCGGATCGCCGATAGTTGATGTGGCGGTGGCGAGTGATATGATGGACGTACCGTGTGGACGGTGTTTGCAAGTGCTGTCGGATTATGCTCAGGACGGCAATGCGACGATCCAGATTACGGACGAGGACGACGTTAAGGTCTATTCTCTTGCTGACCTGATCCAGTGACGTACAGTATCGGGTTTTGCCTATAGCTCGGCGTGATTAAGAGGTGCTGTACCCGTGATGTGAAAGGAAAAACCCCTCACAAACCGCGGATGGATTGCAGATGAGCGCTGTACCGCCGGAGAATACGGTCTTTTATACTAGTCCCTCCAGTACTACAGTTTGAGAAATCTGGTCCCACTGGGACGCACGGAAAGCGTCCGGGTGCTGGAGACACCCGGGCTGGGTTTCTCAGGATGGAGCCATCGAAACCCATGAGCAAGCACGCTTCGCGTCCGTTTGAATCCAACGGACCCGAATCACAGACGCATCGAAATCCAGCGACATCGGACCGACCGTCCGACATCGGCATTGTCCTCGAAGACGCCATCGAACAAGGGCGCTTCAAGGATGGTGATTGTGCGGTTCTCTGTCCGGGCTGCGGCGAGTCCGTCGTGCGGTACTACGAGGGAGTCCCGGAGCCGTTCGTCCGATTCGAGCCGGATTGCGACAACTGTCGCGTGACGCTCCGCCGCTGGTCCGTCGTCGTCGTGCCTGGAATCAGGCAAACGGCAACGCCGACAGACGAACTCCGAGAAGTCGTCCAGTCGTATTGGGAGCAGCAACTGCGCGTCGGCGTCGTTGATGACACGCTGCCGCATACGCGGGAATTCAGTGACGAAGCGCAGGCTCTCAGCGAGGCGTGGGGTTGGGACTGGGAAGTCACGTGCCCGCTGTGTGACCGCCCCGTGTCGCAACTCGATGAGGACTACCTCGGATACCATCACTGGGAGTACGAGACGGACGTCGGGACGAGCGTCTGTCACGATTGCCATGATTTCCTCCATGGCGACGACAACGGTGACCAGGCCAACAAACAAGACTGGCGCGCGAAGGAGCTCGGACTTGCAGATTTCCGCGATCTCGGGGTGATCCGACTCGCGCTCCGGGATCGCGCCGTCCACGACCCCGACCTCCCGGAGGACGACTCGGCGTACGCGGAGCGCCTGCGCCGCCGGTACAACGTCCCGATGCGCCCCGCACGGATCACGAAACTCGTCGGGGAAGTCCGTCATCAGGACGAAATCGCCGACATCCTCCAAGCGCGCGGTCCCTCACCCGAAGTCAAAGTTCGCGGCATCTACCCCGTCTAAAAGATGACAACAACGACATCTACAGCGGCTGACAGTAGCGTCAGCAACCCGGATAACATCCTGCCGGGATCCGACATCGAACTATCGTTCCCGTGGCGCTCCGCCCCGGAGCGCACGCTTAACGATGTCGGCGGGATGGAGAATCTCAAGCGGGAGCTTCGCCGCTCGGTCATCCGGCCGCTCGGCCCCAAGCGCGACGAATACGAGCGCTTCGGCATCGACGTTCCGAACCTGCTGTTTGCGGGGCCGCCGGGCACAGGGAAGACGTACTCCGCGACAGCGCTCGCAGGCGAACTGGGATACCCGTTTGTTTTGCTGACTGCCGGCCGTCTCCAGAGCCGCTGGGTCAACGAGAGTACGGACCACGTCCAGCGCCTGTTCCGCGAAGCAGCGCGAATCGGTGAGGAACACGGGCAGGCGGTCATCATCGCCGACGAACTAGACACGCTGCTCCCGCGTCGCGGCGGCGACGAAAAGCACCAGGAGGACAACAAGGTCGTCACGGAGTTCTTAGCGTACCTTGAGCGCACAGCCGAGAATAACACGCTCTTCATCGGCGCGACGAACCGGCCCGACGAACTTGACGAGGCAGTCATTCGGAACGGTCGTATCGACCGCCGATTCAGATTCACGGCGCCGAACCAGCCAACCCGAACCGCGATCCTGGAACAACAGCTCGCAGACCGCCCCGCCCGCGTCTCTTCCGAGGAGTTGTCACGACTTGCAGCGGAAACGGAGGGGGCTACAGCCGCCACGCTCACGACGATTGTGAATGAAGCCGCTCGGAACGCGGTCGAACAAGGAGCTGCCGCGGTCGGCCCGACGCATATCGACGAAGCAGTCGCGGAACATTTCGTCAACGGAGACTAAATCGCCTCGATCGGAGCAGAGAAAGAGACCAATCGAACTGAAAGCAGCTGACTTCCAACGCGTCATCTTCGGAATTGCAAGGCTCAAGTCACCATGAAGACGAAGCAACCCTCTGGGAACACAGAGCAGGATGCTACTGCTCTGTCTCCGGCAGCTGTCGAAGCCTTCGATATCGCTCTCGTAACCAGCACTCTCGTCGCCCTGGTCTTCACCTACGGATTCATCAAATGGACCAGCTTCCACAGTCTCACCGCTCTCATCGCCATCATTGGGGCGGATGCAATCTTCGTGTTTCTCATCGTTCCCCACGTGACTGCCTATTGGCTCGACTGCGACATCGACACACTTCTCACCAGCAACGCGCCATACCGACTATAAGCGGCCCGGTGATAGCGAAGACCATCGCGTTGTCGGTCATTGAAGACTCTATTTACTCGGGCCAGTCTGGTAGATAGTCAGCCAGGTAACGCCGGCCAACGAAAAGGATGAGAGTTGCTACAATACCACCGATCATTCCTGAGATTCCGAATGCAATGGAATAGAGGCCAGCGATGAGGATGTCTTGCCTTGCGATAAGAGGTGGTTGCATTCCGTGGGCGTCGAGACCGAGGAAGAACATCACGGCGAACGCGCCAACCAGTCCGAGTCCCGCACCGAGAACGGTAATGAGGATCTCAAACCGGTTTCGGACGTGCCGAAATAACGGATAGCGAACGGTGAGTGGTTCCTCGACCTCGGCGACCAGCCACCAGATCCGGTCCCGAGATGGTTTCCGAGTCTCCAGAATATCCTCATCAACGAGGTCGTATAGCCGTCGCCGCGTCTGCTTCAATCCGATGTGCTCGAGTTCATCGGCGATTTCCTTGGTCGTTAGGACCGGCTGGTCAGCCTTCGAGAACACTTCGATGATCGCCGGATCCTGCTCTTTCTGGTACGGACTCGGCGAATGTCGTCGTGACGACGCATCGGATTCTGAGTTTGACATACCTGATGTCGGCGTGGCGACGTCCGAATCTCCCTTGTCGTCATAACGACAGTCGCACACCCATATAATTCACTCCCTGCGCTTCATCTACATGGATGTCCGACTCAGCTACAGTGTCCCAGACGGACGGTACAGCACCCGTTCGGTTACTCCGGCTCCCACAGATCGCGGCCTCCCGGAGTCCATCCTTTCGCAGAGACGTATTCCTCCTCTTCATCGCCCCCGCGCTCATCCTGACCACGATTTTTGTCATAACGGATCCTGCGACGTTCGAATACGACATCGCCAATCCTGACCTGTGGGGGATTTATATGTCGAATCTCTCACACCGATCCTGGCTGCATCTCGGAAGCAATCTCATCGGCTTCTTCCTCATCGGCGGTCTCGAATACCTGCTACTCACTGCCACCGGGTATCGTGCCCACTATATCGGCGTTTTCCTGCTCTGTCTCCTGGCCGTGCCGTTGTTCAGTCACCTGTTCCTCCAATTCGTCCTGGTTCACCAACCTGTCTTCCACAGCTACGAGGCCGTCGGATTTTCGGAGACGATCGCTGCGATGACAGCCTATCTCCCGCTCGCACTCACCACGTACTGTACCCGTGTGAGCGGATTACGATGGCCATTCCTCACCGCGCTCTTGCTCTACTCAGGCGGCGTCGCATTGTCGATCAACCAGCTCTTCGGGACTGATCTAAGTACGATTCTCGTCGGGACATTGGGCGTTGTCGGTGCTGCGCTCATCGGGACTCATCTGTATCGCACGCGCGCAATTGATGCACTGGAGCGGCATGAGTACGTTGTCACTAGTCTGTTCACGCTCCTGATGTTCGGAGCCGCTCTCCTCAGTCTATTCCCTGAATCGAATGTTGGCACAATGGTCGGCCATCTCGCGGGCTTCTTCCCTGCACTCTTCCTCGCGTTGTTCATTATCTGGGCGTTCACAATCGCTAAGCCCAGTCATGAATACGCGATTTCCCGAGGAGACAACCGTAGCTGAGGCTACTCGAATTGAAAGTTCCGAGCAGCACAATTATTAAAGTACCCTACCTTTCGATTTGTTGTCAGATAGGGGCGTGTAGGTAAAACTGCGGGGGCACCGATAGTAGGCGACCCTCTTGTGGCACACCCGCAACTGACCGTGGCAGGAGACTCAAACTGGGCGGAAGTCGCGCCACCGGAAATCCACCCGTTCACCGTCGTCGTCTTCGACGCAGTACAGCGTGTCCTCGCTCGTGTCACCGGTCTCACCCCGGGGCCATTCTGGAGGTCTTGCACAACCGTAGCGTGCCGACCGTACCAGCGGTCGAAATCCGGTCCGATTCATCCGGGATGTCCACGCGCACCTGGTTACACACGGCAAATCGATGCATACGTAATGGGTGGCAGTCGCGGTGGCTGATCGTCACCGGTTGAGTTCGTCGGCCAGGTCGAACAAGGGGTGGATGTCCGCTTCGACGTACGTTTCGAGCACGTCGCGGATGTGCGTTGCGCGATCTTCACACATATCAGAGAGCCCCGCGCGGTACGCGAGCAACTGTTCAGCGAGTTCGGGGATGTCACCGTTCTCAATGGGTTCTCCGTCCCACTGTACGGTCGGTGGGCGCTCGCCGACGTACTCTTCGACGGCATCTTCGAAGGAGAGTCGGTGCCCTTGGTCGCGCACGACGTTGTGCATCAGGTCTCTGTGATATGCGTCTTCCCAGGCTTTGTGCATATCTTCGGGGAGCGTCAGGTCGTCGAGCTCGTCCGCGATGATGGCTGCACGCCCGCGGAGGTGGCGTTCGTCGAAGTTCACGCCGTTGTAGGTGAGGATGTAGTCGTAATGCCGGTCATTCAGCCATTCGATGGTTCTTCGAAGGAGTTTGTATTCGTCACTGGTCCGGGTTTCATTGCGCCAGAGCACGTTACTCTCAATTCTGCTGTCAGGGGAACGACGGTGTGCGATGCCGACCGCTGCCACTTCGAAGTCGCGCGAGTTCAGGAAGTCAACGCCTCCTGTATTGTCCATTCCGGGGCTGATTGTTTCGATGTCCAAGGCTACTGTTGCCATAACGCACGTCGACGCAGTTTTCTCTCACTTATGAACGGTTGGCATTTCGAGCGTCACGGGTGCTCAGCGACGATCGGGTGCCGGTCATCCGAGTCGTAGTGCGCGCGAACGTACTCGAGTGAGACGTAGTCGTCGTGCTGTGCGACGCGGTCGGCGCAATGTATGTAGACGCGAGCCGACCCGGATTCCGCTTTTGCGAACACTTCGTTTTCGGTGCATATGTCGCTCCACTCGGCGCTTGGGATGGAGTACACGAGAAGTCCGTCAGCGGCAGCGTGCGGCCCTCTGTGCTCAATATCGGTGATGTTAGAGCGGAAATGGTGGTGAATTCGCGCGACGGCTTCGCGGAGGTCGTCGCGCCCCCTACGACCGCAGTTTTGGTCGTACGCATCTAATGTATCGACGACTGCGCGGTCGAGAGTAGAGGGGATACCGTGATCGCTCAGTGCTTTTCCGGAGTCTCTGTCGCGCTGCATAGGTCCATCGACGCACCAAGTTACTCCGGGTTATGAACGCTCGGGGTTTCGAGGAGAATCGGCGAAATTGTGACTTTACCTCGAGGTATGCGTTAGTTGAACCCGCGGGGAATACTCGGGATATGGTGTGTGCTACGTGGTGCGTGCGCGACGCCATTTCTCCCGGCGTCCCGTAGGTTCACTCAGAGTAAGCTTCTGAGAAGTCGCATTCCTGCTGGAGCAGCTCTAAGAACCCCTCGGTAAGCAGCGTATCGGATAGCGTCGTTGCGCGATATCTCGGCACGTCCTCCCCGGGGAGTTGTTCTTGTTTGACGAGTCCCGATTCGGTGAGTGAGTCGATCGCTGCGTGGAACTCGTCGGGGTTGAGTCCGGTGGCTTCGCGGAGTTCCACCGGGAGCAAAGGGTCGTCACTGTGGAGCAGATAGTATGCCACTGTGAACCCGGGTCGAGTGCTGACTGCGTGCGCCATTTCGAGATACTCTTCGAGGGATAGCAAGGAGTCAGAGGGAAGCAGGCGTTCCGGATTCTCCGGGGGTTCCGCACGTTCATTCATGTTTCGAGGAACCCATTCGAAGGTGGTTCGACATCTGGCATAGTCACGAATTCATTATTCGGATTGAAGTGACCGCGCTGCTCGGCCATGCGTTTGACGGTGCCAACGTCGTCCAGCAGGCGCCCCTCCGGCACGTAGATTGAGATAACCGGCACACTCTCGTACACATCCGGTAGAGAGACGCGACCGTCGCGTCCGACCGTTGGGTCGTACTCGATGTATCCGATTCTCGCGTTGTGGGTGGCATATCGGGTCACATATACAACGGTTCTCATGCTTATGAACGCTCGACATTCGAGGCAGACCGCTGTTACCGGCTGGTTTGGGAGTCGGCCAGCCCCGCCTACCGGTCGGTGCCCTCGAGGTCGTCACCGCTCGCCTCTTCGGCGAGGTCAGTTGCACGCGCCGGCTTCGTGACCTGAAGCGGCGGACCCTCGCCGCTGAATTTGATCGAGTTCGGCACGGGTTGTGACCGGGTGTGCTTCCGTCGTTGCCGCGTCGCTTACGAGGTCCTAAGGTGATCTTGCTTCGGCTCGTAGATCTCACCGTTGTCCTTCAGCGACTGAATTGCGTGCCTGGACTTCTCCTTACCGTAGTCTCTGTCCATCGCCTCCTGGAGGACGACGTTCGTCGGGACCCCAGCATCGTACTCTTGCTCCTGCTGTTCGATGATGGAATGGATATCCTTGATGCGTTCCCGTTGGCTCTTCGAATGACCAGTCTCAACCACGTCAGCGTCGAGCTGCTCGGTCTCCGGGTCCATCCCAACGTTCCGAAGCGACCGCTCAATGAGACTCGCTGCCGCTTTGAGGTCGGCTTCTGAGACCGTCTCCGATAGGCGAGCGCGGGCGTGTGCTTCAGATAGGCGTTCGATCGCTTCGACTTCCCGGGCTGTAATCGGCACCGGCGAATCCTCGTCTTCGCCAGCTTTCCGGAACTTGACGAACCAGTCCGTGGCCTTGTCATCCAACTCTTCGGGAACGTGCGGATGTACGTTCTGGCGCGCGTATGCGACGTAGGCTCGAAGCACGTCTTTGGGGATCTCCATCTCAACGGTCGATGTGTCCTGCGACCCGTCGCCGTACGTGTAGAACTTCCCGGCGCGCTTCGTCTCGAACATGTGCTTGGCCAGTTGAGCGTCGTCGTCCTCGTCGGGCTGATCAGAGAGCGTGAAGATCAAATCGAAGCGGGAAATCAGTGCTGGATCAAGGTCGATCTGCTTGCCAAGGGGTTCGTACTGGTCGAACCGCCCGTACTTCGGATTCCCGGCCGCGAGGAGTGACGTTTCGGCCGGTAGCGTCGCGTTGATGCCCGCCTTCGAGATTTCGACCTGTTGCGCCTCGAGGGCGTCGTGCAGTGACGAGGTCGCCGTGTCGTCTACTTTGTCGATCTCGTCCACGCACGCAATCCCGCCGTCGGCCATCACGAGCGCGCCCGCCTCGATGCCCCACTCGGTCGCCCCGAAGTCATCGCGGACCGCCGCGGCAGTCATTCCAGCTGCACTGGCGCCTTGCCCGCTGGCCTTGGTCGCCCGCGGCGCGATCTCCCTGACAGCGTCCAAGAGGCTACTCTTCCCGCACCCCGGGTCGCCGACCAGGAAGACGTGGATGTCGCCGCGAACCTGTGAGCCGTCCGGGAGTTCGACCTGGGTCCCGCCGAACAGTTGCAGCAATGCGGCGCGTTTCTCGTGTTCCATTCCGTAGAGGCCGGGCGCGATTGAGTTAACCATCGCATCCAGCGGATTCCCATACTCGCCGTTGGCGATTGCCCGGATTTCGTCCTCGTACTCCGTGAAGTCGATCTCCTCGAAGTCTTGTTCTTCGTGTTCGACCGCGCGCCCGTCTATGTAGGTATCGAACACCGTGTCGCGGTTGTTGTTGTCGCCATCGCGCTTGAGTTTGTAGACGCCGTTGACGTGGACGCGATCCCCAGGGTCGGCGGCGTCGGATAGGTCATCCTCGAGGATGACGTCCACGGTCTCGCCTCTTGCGCCGCTGGTCTCCTCTGGCGGTTGCTGGAGGCGAAGGAGCTGGTGGTCGATGAGGGTTGACCTATCGAAGTCGATGTCGAACGGACCCTGCCGTTCACAGCCCTGGCACTCGTGTGGTTCTTGGAGGTCGCCATCGACTTGTGGAATGGCCATAGTCGTCCCGCAGCGCTGGCACTCGAAGACTGCTTCGGTGACCTTCGGCTTCACAGCCGAGGACTTCTGCACGAGCCCGCGGACGGAGAGATACGTCCCGCGGTGATCCGCACGCGTGTCGTCGATGCTGTACTTGTGATCATCCGGAAGGTTCGTGACGCGGACGTTCGCCTCGTTGAACGTGATGCTTACCGGGAGGTCGTACAACCGCAGCGCCTCTTCGGCGTACTCGGTGACCTGTTCTGGTTCGCTGAGGTAGTCGTTCGCAAGGTCGGGGTCAGACCGGTAGAGATCGTGCCAGTCGATGTAGAGTGATTTCTGTTCAGACGGGTATTTTTGTGCCAGTTCCGCGATGTCGTCCTCGTAGTAGTTGCGGAAGAGGTCTTGGAACTTCTCGATGAGGTCGGGGTTTGCGTTCATGCGTTGTGTGAATCGGTGTTCGGATCGTACAACACGGTTTCACCCGTGTCAGCACCGTCAGACGAGCGGTACGAGCGGTTTGCGAGCGGTACAGCTACGACTATTCATCTTTTCTTTCCTTCCACCATTTTCGTCGAATTTTCCTGGTGGTGGCCAAACCAGTCAGTGGTGAAACACTCTCACGCCGCTGGGCGGGGGCTTCCTTCCTGTCCGATGTTGTACGATCCGAACATCTTCCCAGGTCATGTTCAGTTCACCTCCTTCGGCTCGGTGAGTTCCTGGCCGGCGATACTCCGGGGTGCTTCGTTGTCGCGGAGATCGAGCACGAGGCGGGAGTTCCTCTTGCTGCTGCGCGACTCGGAGATGAACTCGACAACATCGCCATCGACGAGTTCGTCCGCCTTCTTGAACGTCCGCAGGATGGAACTCCGGGATAGCGTTCCACCAAGTGCGCCGTCGGCCTTGTTGTAATCCATCGACGCCGTCGCGGCGTCGTCGGACCCGTCGTGTTTGCGCTTCCAGGCCTCGTTGTACAGCGTCTGGATGCACACGGCCGCTCGCTTCTCGATCTTCATTGCGCTGCCCTGTGCGACATCGTTCATCAGGTCTGTTCGGTCCTGGAGCTCCTTGATGCGTTGTTCGAGCTGGGTGTTCTCCTTGCGGAGGGTCTCGATCTCGTCTTCGAGGTAACTCTTCTCTTCGCGGAGATCGAGCAACCGGGACTGGGCGTCCGAAGCCATTTGTTGGGCGGTGCGGGCCTCGGCGCGGGCCTCATCGACGGCCTCGACGAGGGCGTCCATCAACGCCGCGATCTCTGAGCTACACTCGACGGCGTCAAGCCGGTCACGAATGCTGGTCTCGTCGTCGAACTCTGCGTCCTGCGTCGTGGATGAGTGACTCTCCGTACTCATGGTTCTGTCCTAGATTGGATCGCTGACGAGACCAGTGGCGGACGATATCTTCGTCGAGATCGTTGGGGAGATATCCCCGAATTGTAGGCAGCGTGGTGGCGCGCTCTGCGTTTTCGCGTCATGGGTGAATACACGGTGAGAAGCCGGGTATCGATTCGGTCTAACCCCCCTTCCACTCTGGGTTTTAAAAGGCTGAATAATGCTTAGTTCGCTGATCCGAAACGGACCGTTCACATTCCAAAGAGGGCAAATGAGACGCACGTACGACTATAATCCATGACTGACGAATACCGATTCATTCCGGATCGGGATGATTATCCCCGGTATGGTCTCAACCGGGCTGAGAGACGATTTGTCGCAATAGGAAAAGTTGGAGGACACAGTAAGAAGGCGTATCGTCATCGGGCGACGGAACGGGTTCAAGCCTTGCCTTCCAGATTGCAGGATTTATTCTACGATGTCGAAATTCTGTATCAGGGTGGATATTTGACCCAGCCAGTGTTCAATCGAGATCTTAGTGATTCGAAATATGTCTCGATAGATGCTGATTCCAGAGTGGTCGATTCATTCGACGAACTCGACTGGGGGCCACTACAACGAATACCTACTGAGAAAAAAGCTGATCGCGGTCTTACATCTCCCACGAGGGAGGAAGCAGGAAGTATGAGCATTAGGTGGGGAACTGGCATCGCCCGTCTCGTTCATTGTCTGGGCAATATTTCCGAAGAGTCAATTGATCCAGCCGAGTTCATTTGGGGGCAAATCCTGGCTGAAACGTCCGACGAAGATCCAGCAACTGGGGGGCAACAAGAAGCAGTTGAGGAGTTACTCCAACAAGTCCGAACGTTAGCGAACCGACACCAGGCTTCTTCAACGAGTCCAGATAGAATCCATTCCAGTCAGCAGGAGAGCGGTGAGCGAGATGTTGTCATTGAGCACCTACTTGAGGAAGATATTTTCCCGGCTGACTTGGTCGTAACGCAGATTTTGAGTAAGATTGCCGAAGACGGAGACGCTCCAAGCGAGAAGCGCGTTGAACAGGAGGTCCAAGATCTCCTTGAAGAAGCGTCACTCAAACAGGTCGATGAGCTGGTGAGCATTCTTCGAGATGATGTTACTATACTTGAAGAAAAGAAGCCGACTGGCATCAACCTATTATCGATGTTACAGAAAATCTGGGAGCAATTCAAGTCGTCACAAGGCCCTGATTCAGGTGATAGAGAGGTTTTCGAGTCCGCGTCTGTGAGTCACCTTGAAGATGAGCAGAATGAATGGAGACGTTCCAGAGATGAGTGGAGCGGCTCAGGCGGAAATATGACCGAAGCATGTCGCCGGATAACTGCTGAAGAAACTATTCCGTCAGGCGCGCGGACGTCTGGTGATCTCACGACCGGTTCGATCCTCAAAGAGACGGATGGACCAGCATTCACGTTAACCACGTACGGCGCTCTTATTGCGTATCATCTGTTCGAACGTGGAGGGGATCTAAGTTGGCTATATGAATTTGGCCCGTCACCTGCCTTCCGATACGATTTCGAGCGAGAACTAATCTCGAATGCTGTTGACGAACTCGAGATAGATGGACACGCCTACCCGTGGTGACACGGAGAGGTCAACGCGTTCGATTGAGCGACCTCCGATTTTGATCCGTGGATGATGGCGGAATTAATACGTCGGTGAGAGGGTTCTGGTTCGTCAAGGTGATAGAGTCGGATTGGTATTTCTTCAGCGAAAACTGTGGCCTTGATGGGTGTGAGTGATCGGCGGTAGACGAGAAGATGGGGCAAACAGTTGAGAAGACAGTGAGTCCATCACGAGGTTGTGTTAATACGTCATCAAGATCGCTGATTCGGTACAGCATTAGTGTCCGAAGACGCAGTTGTCGGACTTCTATGACGCGGACAGTGCTGCCGTTAATGAGTGGCAGCTTTCCCGGAACGAGTTAGAAAGCTGATTAACGGTCTGATCGGAGGTCTTCGTGGGTGTCTGCGTCGAGGAGGTCACGGACGTTATCGAGTCCGTCGTCGATGGTGACGGGCTCAGTTCGCTTCCAGTCGTCGCTGATGTACACTGGTGCTTCAGTATGCGTGTCGAGCCCGGTGAGGGTGAAGCGACAGTTGAGCGGGTACTCGTCGTCGTCAATCGTGACCGTGTCGTATTCTCCGGCGACCTCGTAGCCGTCGCCAGACGGCATGTAAGCGGTGGGTTCGATTCTGTCCCCGACGATCCACATCTCGTGGCTGACGGTCACCGCGTTCGCACCTGCTTCGACGAGTTCTTCGACGAGGGTTCGGAACTCGACAGTTGCGTCACCCCGGGGTGCTGGCTCTTGGTCTTCACGGACGAACGCTTGGACGGCTTCGATGCCGTCATCGATATCGACGGCGTCAACGCCGTCAAGATTGCCTGGGACAGCGACTGGGATCCGATGGTGAGTGTGGATGTCGCCCGTGATTCGGTCGCCGGCTGAGACGGTCGTGACAAAGTGGTCGCCGTCGATTACGACGCCGTGGATCTGCTCCACGTATTCGACGAGGTCGTCGTTGATGGGGGCGACGACGAGATGGAGACGTCCTTCTGCGAGGGGGTCCTCAGGTACTGCGATGAAGTCGGCGCCACGAGAGTGGCATTCCTGGAGGAACTCCTCGATGTCGGTTCCGTTGTACGTTTCTTCGAGGACTCGTCGGAGGGCATCTGTTTTTGTCTCGCCTGGTCGTCGGCGGTTGTTCAGTGCGCCGACGAGGTGAGCGTCGAGTTCGATGGTTTCGGTGGGCGTGCTCATGCGGGTTGTCACCCAGGTTCACGTAGAGCTGTCATTAATAAATGGGTTAGGGATTCTGGGCGCTATAATCACCATCACGTCTTGCGTTCTTTGGGAAGATATCCGATTCCAGTTTTGACTTGAATTTTTCGATAATGGAAATCCGGTGATTGCGGCGGGATCAACTCCCGATTTAGAGGGCGAGCTGAGTAGGTGAGAGAGTGGCTGCCAGGTCCGTCTACCGGGCACACCCAATGATGGAATTTCGGGGAAACCGACGGGTTGGGTCGGTAAAATGGCCTGTAGGAGGCTAATTTCGATGGATTAGAAATATTGCAGATGTCTTAGAATTGACTAATGGTATCGACTATATCTTAGGGTTCGGTGTAGAACGCCTGCACGGCGATATTTGAACAACACTCTTCTGTTGGCTTGCGATTTCCATCATTCTGTGTAGACACGCGAGGAGTCCCGGCTAACTGCTATGATTCGGAGCCTAAGCGGGGGGTATTCGGGTGGCTGGAGCGGGTGGTGACCCCCTGGGCAGAGTTTTAACCGCGAGTTGTGGCTACCTCCGAATAGGATGAGAGGATTCCCTCCAAACGTCGCAAGAGACGGTCCGAGCGGGTGTCCTCTCGGTCAACGAGGTGACCGAGAATGACCGGGACGCTCCGGGCAGCAACGTACATCGACAAGGGCGGAACAGGGAAGACGACTGTGACGGGGCACCTCGGGGTTGCCTGTGCGCGGCAGGGTTACGAGGTGTTACTAGTTGACCTCGCGGGGAAGCAGGGCGATCTGGCGAAGCAGTTCGGCGTCTGGGAAGAGTACACGCAACGGATCGCGGCGGACAACGATTGGCCGAACGTGACGACGGTATTTCAGGACGAGTGGGACGCGATTGCGCAGAAGCTCGGTGACGAGGTTGCCGAGAAGCTGATCGTGAGGACTGACCAGTGGGTCGATCTTATCCCGGCTCACCCGGGACTGGACGCGTTGGACGCGGAGCTGAACGAGATTGATGATCCACGTGAGCGATATGCGCGCTTCGACCGGTTTTTGACGGAGTACATCGACCCGCTCCGGTACGACGTCGTGCTGATTGACCTTCCGGGGGTTTCGACGAACGTCTCCTACAACGGGCTGTGGGCGGCGGAGAACGTTGTCGTTCCCGTGCAGCCGGCGAAGTTTGACGTGAGTCAGTTGGAGCAAGTCAGCAGGGATATTGCGCGGATGCAGGAGGCGCTCGATGCCGACGTCGAGTTGGCGATGGTGATTCCGAACGCGATCGACCATCGGACGCAGCTGGCTGAGCAATATCTCGAGCGGCTGGAGGATGAGTATCCGGAGGTGATGGCACCGAGGGCCATCCCGGAGAGTCAAGACATCCGGAATGCAGCAGCCGATGGGCGGACCGTATTCCGGTTGGAGTCACCGTCTAAGACAGCAGAGCGGGCACGACGGGCGTTCGTCCGGGACGCTGAAACGCTTGTTGAGCGGTTGCGGCAATCAGCGGAGGTGCAGGAGGTATGACGGCGGACGAAGACGAATTGGAGTCGTTGCGCGAGAAGACAAACACTGGTGACCGATTGGACGAAGCTGACGGAGATGATGATACAGACGGAGAGGCGTCGGCTGAACTGGAGGATCAACAGGAGAATAGCGCTGATGCTGGGGCGGAGGAGTCAGGCTCGACAGTGAATGATGAGGGCGAGACTCCCGGAGGGTCTCGATCCGATAACAACGGCGGTGAGCAGGGGGGCGCGGGTGCCGTCTCCGGGAGTGCTGAGCTAACGACTCGTGGTACCGAGGAGGGTGAGGACGCCCTTGTGTCTGCGATTAACGAGGTCTTTGACGGACTCGAGGGGAACGACAGGGGACTGCATGTCTGGGACGGCGATCTGGCGGCTCTTGTCGCTGTCCTGGAGGAGTATCCGGAATTGAATGAGGAGGTGATTGCCGCCTTGGACGAGCGGACTGAAACGACGGTTGAAATCGAGAGTCAAAGCGAGTTTCTGAGTTGCGTCCTCCGCGTTGGGTTCGATGAGGTTGCTCCCGGGTTGGTGAGCGCGCTTCGTGAAGCGCGAAAACAGCGTCTGCTTGCCGAGGTGTAGAATCTGATTCACCCGTCGGTCTTGGATTGGTTAGAGGATGTCCTCTTTCTGTTCTGAGAGCGGTTGGAAGAGTGCTTGTGAGAGGTTTGTCTGTAGGTGTGGTTCGAGGAGGATTGAGAGGTTATTTGAGAGGTGTTCTGAGAGGGAGGCTGAGAGGCAGTCCTCTCGGATGGTTGGTTTAAAATGAATCCGCGATAGTCATCCTATAGACCACAATATTGACATAGGGAACCTCAGTATGGGCCGTTTCCTGTTGCTAAATCAACTGGGGAAACGCTGAATCCTCCGGTTCTGGGGAGTATGGCAGTTCGGGATTTTCCACTAAATACTAGGGACGTAACGGGGGATTGGACCCCCTCGGGAAACAAATGAAATCGATTTCTTACCAGTCTACTGATTGGATGTCTCGTCGGGAGTAGGTGACGCCGTCTGACCCGAAGGTCTGGTTCCAGAGCCGGGAGGTCGTCGTCGCGTGAGCAATCTCCCAGTCACAGTGGGGATCGTCGTAGGCAGATCGCAGCTGGTCGTTGAAATTGTCGAGTTGGGGTTCGGAGTTGAGCGATGGCCCAGGCTCGAGTCCAGTTTCTTCGAGCCAGTAGTTGATGATCCAGCGGAGGGTGGCGCGAGAGTCGAACACGATCCACGGCTCGAAGCGGTACTTCTGACTGAGCGTCCAGAGTTTCCGGAACGTATTGAGATGGAGGTCCATATTATTGTGCCCAGTCAGGACTTCGGCGATGATTGTGCGGGTGCCTGGTAAGTCGGCAGCGAGGTCAACGTTGTACCCGCCAGGGAATGAGACGTAGGTATTGATGTCTGCGTTATTCACGAGAGCGTGGTGAAGCGCAGTGGTGCCGACGCCGACGCGGTGCGGGAGGAGTTCCAGCGAATCGCCGGTCATCGCGGGGAGGTCAGAGTGGAGATGCAGCATTTTCTTGCCTTTCAGTGTTGGAGCCCAGGAGACTTCGCGGCGGAGAAGATGCTTTGTCTGGAGGTGGGCGTCGGTCAGTTCCGAGATATCGAACCATGGGTAGTCGCCGAAAGCGTTCCGGAGTTGTTGATCGTGCTCCGTGAGCGAGGCTTGGAGCGGATCGAGGACGTTGGGAGAGATCTCTCCGAGGAATTCGTCTGGCCGGGGGACTTTGTCACGGATTAGGTGCGTTCCGTTCACGAACTCACCGTTCCAAAGACGGACCATCCGGTCAGCGCCCTGCTTGAGGTCACCGCCCAGTGTGACACCTGGGCGTTTGTGCGCGGGGAGTTCTCGCGGATCGAGATCCGTTCCTGGCGGATCACTTGGTCGGCGTTTGTAGATCCCTTCGTAGTGACGAGGGCTGATCCAGACCGCGGTTGCGGTGTCGCCCATCATACTGAATATGGGGATCAGCTGATCGAGGCTGTTGCTCCCGACGTATCCTTTGTCGTACCAGAGAGGGTAGACTCGGGGGTCCGGTTCAACTGGTGTTGGATCGAAATCGACGAACAAGCCGTACGTCGCCTCATCCGGTGGATGGATGAGGCGGAAGTCGTGGTCGTCGTATGGGTTGTCAGAGGGCATGATTGGAGGGGTTGATTGGTGGTCGCGTTGCCACCTGCCTGCGGAGAGGCTGCATCGGAGTGTAGACAAGGCGTCAGGAAAAGGGTTAGACCCCGGCATTCGAGCGTATTGGAGGCTCTATCCGTGTTTGAGAAGATGGAAACCACCGGAAGTAACGGGATTGTGGATCCAGGTCGGAAGGCAGGCAATTCTGTTGGGTAGCTTTTTCTTCGCTCACCGGCATCCCGATGAATTTGTCCGATTCCGGTGCTATCCCTCGATTTCCATAGATACCGTGAAACGACAAATGGCCAGCGTTTATACCGCTGTCAAAACTACAATTTGATACGATAGGAATGTTAGCAATAGACATCGAAACGGTACCAGCCGATCCCGATGCAAATGATACCAATCCCGACTTCCTCAATAGCCGGGATTTTAGGCTCTTAGGGGTCGGACTCGGTGTCCAGTCACGCAAAACAGACGGCCGCGAGACCGAGGTACTCTTCCGCGAAGACATCGACGATCACTCCGAAGTACGCCTCCTCAGGCGCATCTGCGACTGGATTCAGCAGTACGACGACATCGACACCATCATCACATACAACGGGACGAGCTTCGACTTCCGACATCTACACGGTCGCGCTGAACTCCTGGCGAAGAAAACCAACGCCGAGCAGTTGCCTGCGAAAGTCGCTAAGTCGTTATCGCTGCCGTCACATCGGGACCTCTTCCTCGAGTACCGGCGTCGCCACGATTCGTGGGCCTCACTCGAAGAGGCGCTCGACGAGTACGGACTCGACGTGCCAGACCCGGTGTACTGGGACGACGAGAAAGTCACGAATTCGCGGATCCCAGAACTCGGCGCCGACTATCTCTGTGGCCGAGCCGGGCTCTCCCCCGATGTCCAGGTTGACGCGCTTGAGGAGACCCTCCGGGAGTACACGCGACGAGACGTCGAGCCCCTGTTCGACCTCGCTGGAGAGATGGAAATCGGGCGACTGCAACGCCGGTGGCAAGAGAAATCCCTCGCTGGAGCCGAATGGTAACAGATAGAAAACCAATGATCGCTGAACGTCGAGAATTTCGAGGAACAGCGATGGCCAGTCCGGCCGTTCCTCGCCTCGAAATCCAGCTACACGCACTCTCACCACCGGACAATGATTGAGCTCATCGATCACGCCGGCGTCGTAATCGTGCACACGGTCGATCGCGCCGGCCGGGAAGCATGGTACACAGCGAAGCGACATCCAGCCCCGCCCAATGGTGGACGGGTTGAGGACATCCTCATCGACATCGACGACACGATCCCGCGGTATACGATAGAACAGCTTCGGGAGCGCGGTATCGGTGTCGTCGGTCCTCGGGCCGCCCGTCCACAGCGATATGCGCCAGAATACCGGCACCAGCCGACAGCTGAAGCGTAAGGTGTCTGGCTAGGAGAGCACGCGCGCCCCATGTTCTGACGGGTGGCGGCCTCGGTGTGACCGCAGCGCCGACGGGTCACTCTGAGTGTCGTCCTTTCACTCGGCGTGACGCTATCGGTCTGGGTATGTTGTCCTAGCGGAGTTGTTGAGGAGCGGGGCTTACGTTTAAGGCAGACTTGTCGATACAACATTTTGCCTCGTGATTGGGGTCCACCCCGACGCAGTACTCCACTCAGGAGCCTGGATTAGACGATCTAGTGAACACGAAGTCACTCAAAGCGGGATGCCTCGGAGCGAGGCCGGTTCCCTACCACCGACCCCGTAATCATACACCCAAGGCAATGTCAACACACAATACCCGTGCTGATAAAGCGCACGACGATCTCTACATCGAACAGTTATCAACCGAACATATGGAGGATCTCCGAAGCGAGATCGAGGAGGAGCTCGCTGAACGCGAGTCCAATATCGATCTCGACGATGCCGCCAGTGCTGACCTTGTCAACGATCGGTGGATCAAATGGAAGCGGATGAGTGCCCACGCGAATCTGAAGGCCGTCAAGCCGTGGATCATGCGGGTCACCGGTGAGCATAATAAGTACGGCGTCGATGGTGACTGGCTGGACAAAAAGCAAATCGACGACCAGTACCATATGGACATCTCCGACCTCGAGCACGGCGACGTCATCAAGGTCAGCGGCGCCAGCCACAATAACCGGAAGTACCGGTACTACCGCGTGCTCGCGGTTGAGAACGAGCAGTTGTACTACGAGAAAATCAGCGAGAGCGAAGCTATTGGGACGGTAGCCTGAACAAACCCATGAGCACGACAAACGACCGCCTCAAGCGACTTCGAGAGGCAAATCAGATCGTGGAGGAACTGGAAGACTAACTTGCCGGGAACGCCCGAGAGCGGACCCGTTCGATCCGATCCTCTCTTGAAACGGCTGGCCGGAAGATCAACTACGGATATTCCGAGGAGCAACTGCAAGACGCGATGGGTGAAACAGCTGGGCTTGCCATCGACCAAGGTTGGTATGAGCTTGCAGATCGGGCCTTGCGTCTCGTGGACGACGATGCTAAATGACAGAACGGCGTCCTGAGACAGTCGAAGACGAGACCACCGCCGAGACAGAGCGTAAGTAGAGGGGCTTTCATTGATTCTCTGCGGGGTTTTGGAGAGAGTTGTAGAGATTAGCAAAGTCCTCATACGTTCCAACGTAACGAGATGCTGACCCGCTGAGATCGGCTTGCGAGATATAGAGGATGTATTCAGCGTACGGGTTCACGGCATTGATGTTACTGCGTTTGGGTGTAGTTGACTCAGGGCTAGCGCCGTTGACAATGGGTTGGCCAACCAGATCATACCCCCGTCGATTTATTTCCGCTGAGGGAGTTCTGTCCAACATGCCAGATCCTTACGAAGTGCGAATACCACTTCGGACAGAAGGGATTTCCCTCCCTGAAATTGATTTCGACGGGCTAGAAACGCGAGAGACCTCTCGGAGCCAACGAGAGGAGCGACGGGAAGGGGACAAAGAATTCGAACTCGTCGCTAGTTTCGAGGCAGAACCCGAGAATCGTGAGGAGAAGAAAACAGAAATGCACGAGCGAGCGCAGAAACTCGCCCAGATCATCAGCTTCCTCACGAGCCGCGGCGTGGTGGCAGAGACACCACTAAAGACGTACCGGGCCGATAAGCGGGTCCAGCTTACCGAGGAATCCGGCACAACTGTTATCCCTAGCGGCTGGGACGGATTCTTCGTCGATCTGTTCGAGACCCTGGAGGGTACCGATGAAATTGGTGAAGAAGTAATACGCGCGCTCCGATGGTACGCAGCCGGACTGGTATCCGAACACCATACAGACCGATTTCTCATGTTCTGGTTGGCACTGGAAGTCCAAGCCGAACCTCAGGAAAAATCACCAGAGGAAATCGACCCCGACGTTGAGGATCCGGTCGAACAGGCCATGCAAGCCATGCGCGACGAAATTGAGTCGAACTACATCAAGAGCCGCGTCAACGATTTTATAGCAGAACGGATACGAGACGAGTCGATTCCCGAGGCGGTTGCACGGGAGATACGGGAGACGCTTGGTAAGGACCACTCCAGTGTACATAACGGATTAGAGAGCGAGATGAAATCCTTTCAAAAGGATCGAAGCGATCTGGTTCACGACGGCGTACCGATTGACGACGTGAAGGACAAAGCGGGCACCTTGGAGTCCCACAATCGCCTCCTATTGAAACGGAAGCTCGATCCAATCTTTACTGGAGAGTACGATTCAGGAATGTTCCCGGATGCGACCGCCGTACCGCGTGTGGAGGCTCTCCAGATCATTCTGGCCGAACATCCAGACGGGTTGACGAAAGATGAACTCCGCAAGGAAGCGTTCGCTGCAACCCGGGACTTCGAGAAAGCGGCGCAGATTGTCGGGTTGACTGCACCGATTCACGATTTGGAGAACATGGGAGTGGTTGAAGAGGAGCACGATGGCGAAATCATATACAAACTGGCTGATGACGGGCCGATGTTCGAATGCCCGGTGTGTGGCGACGAGTTTGAAACGTTGTTCGTCCTTACTAGACACCTCACAGATGCCGACGCCGAGGAAGGCGACGAAGGAATAGAATATCATTCGGGTGAGCACGGGGAGTGGAGAGCTGATCACGGGATGGCCGAAGATCGGCGTGAGATGCGAGAAGTAGAGTCTTGGACCCACGAACGACGGGAGGAACTGATGTTAGACAATACTGAGTGAAAATATCCGACATTTCGAGGCAGTATAGAGCAAGATTCGCGCTGTGTATCGATCACAGCGGTTCTGACAGGGATTCGAGAGCAGTTGGTTCGGATGTACGGACTCTTTTGTTAATCCCTATCAGTTTGAGTGGTGAGTTACACAGACCTCTAATCCCTGAACTTCGACAGGGCGGACGTCTGGCGCGTCCACGACTGCTTGACCCTTATCGAAGGTGACGATCTGGTCTTCGTAGTCAGCAGGGATGCGGATACGTTCGACGACTTCGGGTTGGAGGCCGAGATAGATGCGCGTGTTCGTCTGTTTGAGGATTTCATCGTCAATGTCCTGGGGGTTCTGCGTGACCATGTAGAGGCCGAATTTGTCCTTCCGGCCACGCTTCGCTGCTTGGCGGAAGTTCTGGACGAGGTATTGCTCGCGGGGACGGTCTGTACTGGAGAGGTATTCGTGGGCCTCGTCGACGCAGAGGAGCAGCGGCGTGCCCTTGATCTGGGGATGCTCGACGCCGGTGTCGATTTTGTTCTCGACGATGTGGGTCATCAGCGCGAGCAGGACCAACTTCTCCGTTTCGCCACGGAGATGCCCAGTCGGAACAACGGTCACCTGACCACGGTTGAACATGTCGTTCGTATATTCGTCGAGGCTGGTGGTTCCGTGGTCGAAGACACGGTTGTAGATGGGGCCAGTGACGCGGCGTTCGACTGCGGCGAGGATGTTGTCGTTATCGACGATCTGGTCGCCGTTCAGATCGAGCCAGGTTTCGAAGTCGTTGTACGTCGGTTCGTCGTCGCTGTCGTCGTCGAATTGGCCGAAGTACGCGTTGAGGACGTTCCGAATCGCGTTGAACGTCGGGTCTTGCGGTCGTGATGAGAGCAGGAGTTGGGGCCGGTTTTCGACGACGGAGAAGGGGATTCCGAAGGTTCGGATGTCATCGAGTGTCGGCTGACTATTCGCTGTGACTGGTGCGAAGACCTGGAGATCGTCATCCAGACCGCCGATAGCAACGCCCTTGTCCTCGAGTTCTTGGGCTTTTTCTGGAGAGAGTTCTGGGTTGTCCTCACGCATTTCGACGTATTCGTCCTCGGGGTCAATGACGAACAGATTCAGATAGCGGTGACGGATGTCATCGTCAATGCTGAACGCTTCCTGCTCCTCGGGCGGGACTTCGATTGGGTATTGTTTTGAGACGGCGCACTGCCGGAGGATATTCTTCGAGAAATGTGTCTTCCCCTTCCCGGTGCTGCCCGCGACGAGGATGTGGCGGAAGATTGCGGGTTCGCCTTCGTCAGCGGTTCCGTCTGTTGAGTTCGGGTTCGATAGAAGGTATGTGAGGGGGTTCTCGTCGTTGGGGACGAGGTCACCGCTAACGGCCATATCGCCGATGTAGATGCCGTCACTAGGGATGTTGAGACCGATTCTGAGGACCTCCTCGTCTTCGATGAGATGAACGTCTTCACCGGGCTTCGGAGGGCGGTCCACTGTCTGTCTACTCAGGGTGTCTTCGAGGCGGTCGTGTTCGACGATGGCGATCGGATCGAGATGGGAGACGTAGGCCAGATTTTGCTCTCCGAAGTCGCTATAGCCGCCGCCATCAACCCAGTCGTTGATTTCGGTGATCGGTCGGTATTCGAGGCGGTCAATCGCGGCGAGGAGCACTTCGTCTTCGTTCGGCTCAGTTGTCGCGTCAGGATACGGAATGGAGACGTAGTTGCCGACGCGGAGTCCATCGCGTTCGTGCTGGTCGATGTAGGCAATAATCTGCATTTCGCTCCGTCCGACGAACAATTGTGAGTCTTTGAGCGCGACGTGTCCGAGGCTATCGTCGCCGATGACGGGGTCTGCGAGCTCGTCGTCTCCGTGTTCATACTCGGTACTGTCCTGGCCGCCGTACTTTGTTGCGATGTCGTCTGTGGAATCACTCATTATGGGTCACTCCTGGGTGTTGAGATCGTTGTAGCCGCGGAGTTGGTTGTATGTCCGTACCGATGTCGCGTGTTGGAGTTCTCGCCGCAGTCGCTGTCGATTTTCCCGGCTAATTGTGGCGGCTTCGTCTGCGGCTTCGATCGCAAAGGGAATGCTTCGGGTCGCGGCGATCTCCGCGAGGACCTTCCGCTGGATTCGCTCTCGACTCGCGGAATCTCGCACCATCATCAGCGGGACTTCGACGCGGACGACGGTGTTCTCGAGTGGGATTCGAGCGTAGAAGAACGCTGTTTGGTACTCGGCAGCGTCACCGCGATTGAACTTGATGCCATCGAGACTTTCCAGTGGATCGAACGCGCGATCCGCGTGAGCGGGGGTCATTTGGCGCTGGACGAGCCACGTCGTGTAGCTGATGACGGCACCGTCGTCGCCGTACCAGTCGTCGGGATTGTACAGTGCTTCACTAAAGAACAGGTTATCGTTCCCCCAGCGTAGCGGTGTGTCTACCTTGTCGGGGGCTTTTGCCTCGATCGCGGAGACAACCTGGGTGCTGGTCGGGGATTTCACGATGCCGGCGACAGGGAGATCGGCTTGGTCCTGGCCTTCGACGACCCGGAGGTAGTTCGTAACGATGTCGTCGATCATGTCCGGCCAGAAGTCGAGTGGCGTCTCTCGGGAGTCCGGGGTTTGTGCGAACATCGTCCAGAGCAACACTCGACTCGGGTACAGCGGGCCGTCGATGAACAACGGCCCGTTGATGTCGTCCAGGTGACGCCGGGCGTGCCATCCCTCTGAGTATGTTCGTGCTATCCCGGTCACCCAGTCGGCGAGGTCACGCTGGCGAGACGAGATCGTTGGGAACCGGAACACGTCGGCGTCAACGTTGTCGTACTCTGGGCGAACGTCATCGATGTCGAATTCCTCATTGTCGAAGTAGACGACGGTTGTCAGGGTGCTTTCCTTGGCGAGGTCAGCGCGATCAGTCTGACCACCGATGCCGAGTTTGGCATTGGCAGCCCCAAGCAGGAGGCCGTTGCTGAATTGGAGCGGCTGAGTGGTACTCGCGTCAACGCCGTAGGTCACCGGCCACGGATCATCCCAATCTTGGACGTCGTCAACGATTTCGTGGTTGACAGCTGGCTGTTCAAGCGCTTCAATGTCGCCTCCAGGGCGGGCAACGTATTCGAACAGCTCAGCTGCGGAGCGTTCCTCTTCGTCGGCAGCATCGTCAACACGACCATCGATGGAGCTGAAGACGTCCCGGAGCGCACCGAGTGTATTCGGATCAGTCATCGTCGCCGGCGACGCCTCCTGTTCCGGACACCCCGTGACTCGGCGTGACTGTACTCGCATCCTCGGTCGGATCCTTCTCGACGTGGAGCGCAGCGTCCGCGTTCTGGATGAGCCGGTCGTTGTGGCTCACGACGAGGATCTGTGGGACGTTCCACTCGGAGATTGCCTGGATGACAGAATGGAGTTCGTCCACGTGGTCGTCGTCGAGGAAGCTCGTTGGCTCGTCGAGAATGAACGGTGGGAGACGGTCGCCCCCGGAGCTATCGCGCTTCGCCACAAGGCGGTAGACGCCAGCGCGCAGCGCGAGATTGACGACCGTGCTCTCGCCCCCGCTCGTGACTTCGGGCTTCATGTGGGCGCCATCGCTAGTCACGAGACTGATTGTGTAATCTTGGTCGATATGGACGCCGGCGTAGCTCTGGTTCTGGTACAGGTCGTTGAAGACCTCGTTCGTGTAGGCGTTCAGCAGTTCCACGTTCTCCTTGCGTAGCTGGGTTTTGACGTCCTCATAGCCCGCAATGATATCGTTGATATCCTCGACAACGGTGTCGCCCCACTCTTTCTGCTCGGTGAGTGTTTCGACGCGCGCCTCCTGCTGTTCAACCGTGTTGAGCGCCGCCTTCTTGTCCGCGCGTTCCTGCACGAGTCGTTCGTGTTCCTCTTCAGCGGCTTCCTTCTCCTCGACCGCGGTTTCACGGTAGTCTTCGTACTCGTCAATCTTCGACTCCAACTCTTCGACATCGATGTCCGCGAGCTCGTCGTCTATCTCCTCGATCTCGTTTTCGAGGCCGTCGATGTCCTCCAGAAGCTTGCGCCGCATTTCGCGGGCGTGTTGGATATCCTGCTCGTACTGGTCGATGTCCCCTGAGAGGTCATCGATTTCCTCGTATTTTTCGCAGGCTTCTGCGACAGGATCTTTGATGTCATCAAGTTCGTCGATTCGATTCTCGACAGCCTCTAGGCCTTCCTCAAGCTCTCCGACGTGGTCCTGAGCGTCTGCCAGTTCTTCTTTGGTCGCTTTGAGTTCTTCTTCGGCCTCCTCGATCGCTGCCTCTTGGTCTTCGATATCACCTTCCAGACGCTCGATTTCCTCTTGAACATCCTCTAAATCATCTTCAACGTCCTCGACGGTTTCCTGCTTCGCCAGCGCGTCGTTAACATCCTCTCGGAGATCCGAGAGGGCGTCTCGCTGCTCACTCAGCCGCTCGCGCTCCTCGTGTAAGTCCTCGATGTCCGCCTGCGTGTCAGAGAGCGCCTGCTCGACGCTCCGGCCGTCGGCTGTGTTCCCGCTCTCATGTTCAGCGCCACAAACTGGGCAGACTCCTTCGTCGTCCAGGTCACTCAGTTGGTCTTCTTTCGTCTGGAGGCGTCCGATCTTGTTTCCGAGTTCTTCTCGCTCGTCGGCTAATCCGTCACGTGCGTCTGGGATTTCGTCGTCACGAAGCGTTTCCAGTGAGGAATCTTCCAGAATTGGGAGATCAGCAGCGCGCTCTCGGATCTCGTCAACTGCGGCTTCGGCTTCGGACTCAGCCTCTGCGACCTCCGAGTCCAGCCGTTCTTTCTCCTTGCGCTTTGCTTTCAGATTCTCTTCGAGCTGCTTGTATTCGCTCTCGGCCTCTTCCAAGTCCCTCTCGCATTCGTTTTTCTCATCTTCCAGCCGTTCGACTTCGTCCTTTGCGTTACGGAGATCGGCATTGAGGCCTGCTTTTTCTTCCTGCTCGTCGTTCAGCTCTGATTCGATGTCTTCGAGCGCCGCTTCGGCGCTCTCAACCGAGGACAAGTCGTATGCATCAACGGCATCGTCGAGTTCTGAGATCCGTTCGTGCGCCTCCGTCTGTTGCTGTTCAGCCGTCTCTTTGCTCTCCTTCGCTTCTTCCAGATCATCGCCGTGGGACTCGTATTCCCTGCGTTTCTCTTCCAACTCGTCTACCAGTTTCTCGCGGTCGTCCTTCAGGTCGTCAACCGTCTCGAGTTGCTCGCGCCAGGCCTCTAACTGCCCATCGATCTCCTCAATATCGTCTTCGTATTCTTCAATCTCGGCTGCTTTCTCGTCGATTTGCTCGTTCAGTTCAGCAATCTCCGCTTGGAGGGTGTCTTTCTCCGGGAGGTCATCGAGCTGGTCACGCGCTTCGGCAAGGCGGTTCTTCGCCTCATTCCGCTTGCTTTTCGCCTCTCTGCGCGCCTTGACTGCGCGGTCGATCAAGTCATCGACGCGACTCAGACCGAGGAGACCATCAAGAATCTCCTTCCGGGTGTCTTCATCAGCGTGAACGAGACGCGCAATGTCCCCTTGCTGGACGTAGACGCTGCTGACGAACGACGACGCATCCATCCCGAGAAGATCTTGGCTAATTGTGTTCTCGACCTTCCGAACACCGGACACTGGTTCAGTTAGCGCTTCTGAGCGGAGTTCACACGAGTCCGTGCTACCGTCAGCGTCGATGATCCACTCGACAGTGTAGTCCCGTCCACCGGCTTCGAACGTGAGCTCGATGCGACCTTGATCTTCGTCGCGGCGGACGAAGTCAGCGAGATTGAAATCAGCGCCAATCTCGTACTTACCGCTCTGAGGGAAGAGCGCACCGAACACGCTCCGGAAAACTGTCGATTTTCCGGCGCCGTTCTTCCCGTAAATGAGCGTCTCGCCGTCCTCGAAGTCGATCGTTTCGTGCGTGTAGCTCTGGATGTTCTCGATGCTGAGTTCGCGCAGGAGCATTATGCATCACTCTCCGTTTGCTGGTCATCCACGATGTCGTCGAACATCGCTTCACGCTCTTCCTCGAGGATCTCGCCGACATCGTTCCGGACGTGCGAGTCCTTAGTCGCGTCCGTCGCCCGAACGACTTCTTCGATGCGTGAACTCGTCGGTTGGAGATCTAACTCGCCGATCGTCTCGTCGATGAGTGACTGAATATCTGCGACGTCCGTTTCCCCACCTTCGAAGTCGAGATCAACGCTCGCCCGGCGTTTGTCTTGGACGTGGACGACACCGGCGCCACGGGAATCAACCAGCTCGTAGACATCGCGCTGGGACACCGTCGTATCGTCGCCATGTAGTTCGACGACGACAAGCTGCTCGTCGAGGGTCTCGTCGGGGCCGAGCGCTTCCTCAAGGCGTTGCTCGACGAGCCCGAGGCCATCTTGTTCGCCGAATTGCACCGGGACTTGGAGGAAGTCACGTGGCGCTTCGCCCGCCGGAGTATCGAGTGTACGTCGCCGGATCTCGAGGTCACCGGATTCGACTTCGAGCATCAGGACTCCTCGGGGCGCTGATTCCTTGGTGGAGCAGCGTTCAGTGGAACCAGGATAGAACGCTTGAACGCCATCTACCGTTTCCTCCGTGTAACCGTGATAGTCGCCGAGTGCAATCGCTGTCGGAGTGATATTCAGCCGGTCGATGACCTCTTGGAGTTCGTAATTCGCCTGTTGCGGCGGAACGAGTTCCTCGAAGAGGTGGTGCATACCGACGATGGTCACGTCGGCCGAGGCAGGTGGCTCGTCCAACTCGAACTCGTAGGTATTCCAAGACGGCGCTCGGATGGCGTCGATACCGTAGAGGGCAACGTCGTCGCTAACAAGGACTGGCGTCTCGTCGAGATGATGAACGAGATCGAAGCGGTCGATGAGGTCGAGCCACTGCTCGTCGAGTTTGCGTTCGTGGTTGCCGACGATGCCGTAGAAGGGGATCCCGGCGTCGTTCAGTTTGGCGAGTGTGTCGAGGCACCGATTCACGTCCGGGACGCCGGGCTGTGGGTCGTCGAATAAGTCACCGGTGTGGATGACGGCGTCTACTTGTTCGTCGATGGCGAGGTCGATTGCTGCGTCGAAGGCGTCAGCGAAATCCTCTCGCCGGGTGTCGTCTCCGTATTGGCGATTCCCCAGGTGCGTGTCGCTTACGTGGAGTATGCGGGTCATGTTGCTTGACTATGAACTTGTTGTTGTCATTTTATAATGCTGGGCCAACCGGGGTGGAAGTGGTCGTGGTCATTGGTCACCCTCCGACGCGGCTAGTAAGGCGACTCCAAAATCCAACTGACGTCTTCGCTGTGACCTCGAGCCATTCCTCAAACCGATCCGGATTACCGATCACGATTGAACGGCCGCGTCGTGACGCGCGAATATCGTTCGGGAGATTCCGGAGGTACGAGTGGACTTGGTATTTCATCTCCTCGGTGAACGTCGCTACGAGGTCATCTTCTTCCTCAGTGAGTGCGAAGCAGTCCGTTTCGTAGGCTCGTTGCCAACGCTCTTTCCCGATGTCGTAGACGCGTTCCGCTTTCGAATGTGGGAAATACTCCGGCAATGGTCGGTCAGCGTGAGCGTAGAGGTCTTTGAAAACTTCGCGCGTTTCGTGAAGGACATCGTCGGGCAACGAGTCGTCAGGTTCTCGCCGAAGGTATTCGTTGGCGAACCAGGCGAACAACGGGTTATCTTCTTCGATTATCGCGTTCGCTTCAGAGGCGCCGGCTCGCCCCTCGGTGAACAGGACATCGAAGTGGAGGATTTTCGCCCGGTTTCGGAACCAGCTGGCGGGCTTGTTGTCGTTACTGACGAAGACGAATGCGGGATACGTGCGACTGCCGTCCCACTCTGACCAGTAGTTCCGAAGGGTTTCATCGAGGTTGCTCATCTGACTCCCGGTGATATCGTCAATGACGGCAGGGAACGAAGTCCCATAGGAGCGCATTGCGCGGAGTTCCGGTTTACCGACGGTATCCGCGTCGATCGTTCCAGTAGCGAAATTGTACGAGAGCAGGCTCACGGCGAACTCACAGAACGTGCCTTTCCCGCTGTTTGATTCGCCGTAGATGTAGAGGTACGGGAGATTCTTGTCGAGATTGAGGCCGTGCTGGCGGTAGAACGCGGCGCGGCGGTTGATGAACGGTGCCCAAAAGAAGTACAGGAGTGCTTCATACATGTGAGCTTTGACGGCGGTGCTGTCATCGTAATCGCCGTACTCATCTACCGTTTGGAAGTAGCGTTCGATGCCGGCCAATGCGTTGTTGACTTCCGCAGGGCTCTCCGGCTTAGCTGTGAGTTCTATCGGCACGTTGTCCGGTGGCTGGAAACGGACAGCGTCGTTGTCATCGGTGAGCCACAACTTCGGGAGCTTATGCTGTTCCTGCATATACCGGCCGTACTGCGGCGTCGTAACCGACAGGTTATCTCCGGAGAAGTTGGCGTCGTATTCTGAAAGGCCGGATTCGAGACTGTTGATGGTTTTCGTGTCGAAGCCCTGGACGGAGAGGTTGATTTTCGTTAGTTCCCGGCGCTCTTCTTCACCAAGATCGGTCAGTGTCTCGTCGTCTACGTCGTCTTCCCCAACTTTCAGGTTGACTTCGTCGGCGACAGTATCCAGTTTCTCGTTGAGTTGCCCGTGAATTTCGCCGAGTTCGTCACCAGTTGTGACACGTCCTTCGACGTAGAGATGAATTGTCTCTTCACGGTCGTCGGCATCTTCGAGTTTCTCCGTCAGATCATCAAGAAAGAGTTCGCCGTAGTCCTCGATATGAGAGTCGTAGATGTCCAGGACGCTTTCGTGAATCGGTGAGCCCTGTGGGACTTCGAAGACGACAGCGCAGTTCGTTTGGTTCCCCCAGCCGTTCTTAGTCAGATTGGCTGAGCCGATAATGATGCGAACCGTTTCATCGTCGGGTTCGATGAGGTAGATCTTCGAGTGGACGTCCCAGTTCGGGCAAGTGTAGATCTTGAGATCCCCCTCGCGTTTGAGACGTTCAAGTCGGTCGGCAGTGTCAGGTTTTCCGACGAGACGCTCGCGGTAGTCGCCGATGTCACCGACGACGACCTCCATCGTGTCAAGGCCGTGCTCGTCGAAGAAATCCAAGAGGAGCGACGGCGAGTCACAGAAAGTGACGGCCTTGAGGCGATGTGCGTCGCTGAACTGTTTCCGGAAGGTTCGCCAGCTTTTGAGCGGTTCTATGCGGATATTTGCGGGCAGCTTGGTGATAGTGTCGTCCGTCATGGCCAATTGATCGATCGTAGCGGGATGGCCTACGTTTCTCTGCGGAGGGCGATCGGGTCGATGCTCCCATCCTCCCAGATTCGCTTGTCGTGTTGTACCACAGGTTCGTATCCCGACCGGAGCGATGTAAAAATTGCTACAGTAATATCGATAATATTCAGATTAACTGTAGTACTATTACAATTGAGATCATAAAGATGTCATATGGAGGTTAAAGAGCGAGTCCACATTGCGCCGCTGGGATTCGAGCGGGATCGAGTCGTCCAACCGGCTGTCGATCTCAAGGCGGATACCGTCTTCTTGCTTGAGCATGATGAGCCGAAAAGTGCGAAACCGAACTACCACGACGATGTGAAAGCAGACCTCCGTGACGCAGGGATAGAGGTGCGACCGCGAATATGCGATATCTTCGACTTATATTCGACGCTCGGCACGGTTGCGACGATAACTGCTGAGAACCAGGGTGACGACGTCTACGTCAACGTCTCCAGCGGAAGCAAGATTTCGGCAATCGGCGCGATGATCGCCTGCATGGCAACAGATGCAAGCCCGTACTACGTCCACCCAGAGAATTACGCCAGTGACGATCTGCATGAACCGGTGAGTTACGGTGTTGAAGCCGTCTCAGAGCTCCCAACATACCCAATTGAACCGCCGAGATCGGAACAAGTCGCTGTTTTAGCGTATCTTGACGAGCAGGGTGAAGCGACTAAGAAGCAACTCATTGAATTTGGTGATGAACAGAAGTTGCCGTTCCTCACGGACAGAAGTACGAACGGGCCTCAAGCGAAGTACCGGCTCTTAGAGACACATATTATTGACCCACTCGAAGATGACGGGTATATTCAGGTTCGGCAGGTGGGCCGGCAGAAACGTGTCTCGCTCACAGCTGCGGGAGAAAATGCGCTGAGAGCGTTCGAATATCTTCTCTCGTGAGTTCAGGACGAGTCCTCGTCAAGTTCTTCTTTCGCCTCTTCGAGAACCGTCGAGATCCGGTCCGATAACTCGTCTTCCCAGTCAGTGCCAAGACTTTGATCGTAGAGACTGACGAGACGGTAAAAGCCGAGGTACATCAGTTCCTTTTCAGTGTCATCCAGAAAATCGTCCTGACTCTCGGAAACCAGTACTTTCAGCAAATTCAGCTCATCTATTGTACCAACTATGCCGAAATCCACGAGCGCGGCCGCGATATCCCGTTCTAAATAAATATGACCGGGATGGCTTTCATCAAGTCCCTCTTCCAGTACGTCGTCTAGGTACTCGACTGTCCTCCCGCTGAGGAATCCCGTTCGTTGAGCAGAAGTCCCTGGGGGAACTCCGTCCTGCTCAGTTTCATCAGTGAGCGGGTTGCCGCACTGGCCACAGTAATAGTGGGTCTTTCCAACTTCGTTGCCACAATTCGTGCAATACGGCATATATTGGTAGACGGGGGCTCAGAAAATGATAGTAATCTCTTTGGGAATGGCCTGTGGCCTCAAACAATATGTCAGACGATCTTCGGGAGGATATAGAGGTATTCAAAGAACTCTATCGCCTTCTCCATTGCCCGGACTGCAATACATGGCGTAAAGACGGACGGGAAGGAGTCTATTGCCGGTGTGGGACAGTTTGGAAGACATAGTCGATGCGACGGTGTAGATACACCCTGAACAGCACTTATAATGTCGCCCCAGCATATGTTTTGGCATGGCGAGTCTCCCAACCCTATTTGAGGCATTTCTCGCAAACATCAGGCCTCAGAACCGTCACATTGAGGACTACAAAAATGGGCACAAGCGGTTACGTGAGAAGCTACAAGACGATGATTCTGTTTCTGATATCTATGTTTCTGATTTCTTACAAGGCAGTTACAAACGGTCAACCGCCGTTAAACCGCGAGGAGATGAGAAGTCTGACGTTGACATAGTCTTCGTCACGAGCATCGAGAAAGAAACAAATCCCGACGATGCATTGGAACAATGTGTTCCATTCCTTCGAAATCACTACGACGATGATGAATGGAAGAGGAATGATCGGTCGTTCAAGATTGAGCGCAGCAACGTAGAAATTGACTTAGTATTAACTTCAACCCCAACAGAGGCAGCTAGATCCGCGGTAGAGGCTATGGGCGCGTTCGATGTAGAAGAAAATCTTGGAATTGAGAACAAATCGGTTCTTTCTGAGGCTCTTGGAATGAATGTTAAAGGAGAGAATGAACAGTGGAAAGATGAACCGCTATATATCCCCGATCGGCGTCTACAACAGTGGGAGCAAACACATCCGCTGAAAACACTTGAGTTCACTTCGAAGAAGAACAGTCTGACAGACGGCTATTATGTGAATGTAGTTAAAGCGATCAAGTGGTGGCGACGATGCAAAATACCAGATGTCGAAGGCCCTTCGAGTTACCCGCTGGAACACCTTGTAGGTGAATGCTGTCCTGACTCGTTGGATTCAGTCGCGCAAGGTGTAACGACAACCTTGGAACGAATTCGGGATGAGTATCGCAGCCATGCAGCTCAGAACCAGCCACCCGAATTGTCAGCACACGGTCTCCCGAGTGTCGATGTCTTTGACCGAATCGATGGAGCTGAATTCGCTGAATTCCATTCGTACGTGGTTGATGCTGCCGATATAGCTAGAACTGCATACGACGAAGACAACAAATCGCAGTCTCGAGATGAATGGGCCAGACTCTTAGGAGATGAATTTCCCGCATACGAGGGATCTGACTCGGACAGCGAGGGCGGGAAGGCCGTTTCATTTTCCTCCTCTGACAGCACTGAAGTATCAGAGCAGGAGTTCGCGTAGTCTTATTCACCCATGCCGTCAACCGAAATTGAGGCGGGGATCGCCTCAGTTGCGGAACTTGATAACGTAGGGATACTTGAGGGTCCTTTCTATAATGACGACGACTCGAAATGGCTTCTCAAAATTCGTCTCACTCCCGACGACGTTAATCCGGACTCATCAATTCCTTCGGAAACCGATTGGTTCGTTCATATCTCATCCACATATCCTGCTGGCAGTATTACAATCTACCCAGCAGCTCAGAACAGCATTACCTCAACGTATCCGCATCAGCGACTAAACGTGCGAGGAGATACAGATAACCTTTGGAGACAGGGAAACATCTGTGTCGCTAGGTACGGATTTTCACTTAATCAGTCAGGCGCAACAGGTGAACCGCATGGTGCAGAAAATAGATTATCCTGGCATCTACAGAGAGCGCTTCAATGGCTAAGCAAGGCTTCATACGGAAAACTTCGGAATCCAGGCGAACCGTTTGAGATTCCAGAGTTTAATACTAAGACGAGTGACCACCCTCAAGTCGCGTTTGAGGAAACTCGAGAATCCTTAGACCAATGGATGAACTATGTCGGGTATCGGGGAACTGTTGAGCTAACCGAGTTGGATTTGTCCTCAAACACTGTCGTAACAGAGCGTTTTGAGCATGAGGATGAAGGGCTGGTGACTGAATCAGACTGGGGCGAATTTGTAGATGAACATAAGATATCCAGTCACATAGGCACCTGGGTATTCTTGGAAGAAGTCCCATTTCGTCCACCATGGGAACCTCCAGAAACGTGGAGGGATTTAGCACAAATTCTGTACTCCTCTCCCGTCGATCCTTATGAGCTGCTCTCTGAGATTCAGCCGACGCTTGAGGACGAATCAGTCAAACTTCTTCTCGTGGGATTTCCGATTCCAGAAATTGTTGGTGGAGAGCCTGTTGTCGTCCATTGGCAACCGATTGAGATCAAGGATTTCGAAGATCCGACTGATTATGGAGGTCACCGTCCCACCAAGCGGGGGAGAGAGTTTGCTGCAAAGGTCGGGAAAATGGGTACAGATATTCAGTGGCTACAGTCAGAGAACTGGGCACATGAACAACTATCGCGGAGGGGGGCTTTCTCAGACTGGTTCTGGGACAAAGAGGTTCTATTGATTGGTGCGGGAGCATTAGGCAGTGCTGTTGCTGAGAACCTGGTTAGATCCGGATGTCAGAATTTCACCATTGTTGACGGTGAGTCGGTTGAGATCGGCAACATGGCTCGACATACTCTCACGGTAGAGCACTTAGGGGAAAATAAGGCTTCAGCATTAGCTAAGCGCCTAAGAAATGCTTCTCCGCGCGTAGAGGTTAGAAGTATTGATGAAGATTATCCACCTGATGGCTGGGAGGAGACGATCGAATCCGCAGAGATCATCATAGATTGTACCGCTTCCAGAACCGTTCGACGTGCACTCAGCGAACGTCAATGGGAAAACCCAGTACTATTTTGCTCGGCATCGATGGGGCGCCGTGGCAACCGGTTATTCAATTTCATCGCGTTCTCCCACAGTTTTCCGTACGAGAAATATCAGGAAGAGATGAAGGTTTGGCGGCTGAAAGAGCAAATTGAATGGGATGATAGGAACGATGCTGTCCCTGAACGAGTTGGGTGCTGGCATCCAGCGTCAGTCATCCGGATGGACCGAGTTATGACCTGGGCTGGTACCATCTCTCGGCTTCTCAGCGAGTCACTAGAGATTGGGCAAGACGGGTTCGAATTCACTGTCTTAGAGACAAACGACGATAACCTGCCCCAAGTAACTGAAGCGGATGTGCCGTTCCAAGACGTCAAAGCCTTCGAAGCAGAGAAATCTCAGGCTTTAGTTCAGTTGCCTCAAAAATGTTATAGCGTTATGATAGCCCGGGCTCGCCAGTCTCACCCTTGTGAGACTGGTGGTATTGTCGCAGGGGTAGATATTGAGGAGACTACGGCGCTGATTGTTAATGCGAGAGATCCGCCAAGGGACTCTATCGAGGAGCCCACCCGCTTCCTTCGGGGGACTGAGAAAGTCGATGAGTGGCTGAAAAATGCGAGAGATAGTATGGGGATCCACTATCTCGGTGAATGGCACTATCACCCTTCTGGCACACCGGAGCTGTCTGCTGATGATATAGACTCAATGAGGGATATCACATTCAACGAGGATTACGCATGCAAGAACCCTCTCCTCTTTGTCCTCGGCGGCGATGAGTCAGCAGGCTATACGATGAACGTGTTCATTTTCTATCAGGACGGCGACTGGGAGAAGTTAATTGCCCTTGGTGACGACTACGCTTCTAATGGAGGGAAGAAGGAATGACAAATCCCCTGGGCAACGTCTTTCTGAGTTATAAGCATCAAGATTCAGACTTGCCGGACCAGCTTGAAGAGTCGTTGAAGAATCACGGAATTCCGCTCTGGCGAGACGTGTCCCATCTTCGGGCAGCACCGATGCATCAAAAGTTGAAAGATGAAATCCGGAATCCGGGGATTTCAGGAGCTGTCGTTCTACTCAGTAAAGAAGTTGCAAATTCGGAAGCAATTCTTGAGATTGAGCTCCCTACTCTCCATGAACGTTGGAGGGAAGATGAAGCGTTCTTTACTGTTATCGCTCTGTATCCTGAACTCGATTATTCTGAAGCAAATTATGTTCTCGAACAGGCTGCGTCTGTGTACGATTTCTCGAATTGGCATATGGAATCGCTGGACTCGTCTATTGTAGACTCTTGCAGAGAGATCTCAAAGCCAGTATTACAAGAGCGATTAGACGCTATCAACGAATTAATTGACGCTGCTGAGCCGCTTGAGTGTAGTTTAGATACCTATGTCGAACCTTCCTATGGTAGCGATTTAGCTCTTGAAATAGACTGGTCGAGCTATTTTGAGGGAGAGTTTCCGGATGAGGACGAATGGAGCGAATATCTGCTCCCTGTATTAGTTGATGTGGTGAATCAAGTCAAGCAATCCGCACCAGATCGACGGGTAGTCTTCCGTGGTCAGACCCACCTACCCGCTTCTTTCGCACTTGGCTACTATACTTCGACAACCTCATCAATTCAGGCGGAGTGGCGGCCCCAGTCGGGCTCAGACGAGGTCTGGTCCAATTATAGAGATTCCGAGGATAGCGGGCTTGATTGGGAATTGAGGGCAAATTCGGTGTCAAATACTGATCTAGCAGTATTGGTCAACGTTTCTGATCGAGTCGAGACCGAGGTCGGGAACACCAAACCTGAGCTCCCTCGTTTTAGTGGTATACTCGAATTCACACCTAATGACGGAGTAGGGACTCATCTCTCTTCTGCTGAGGCCGCTCATGCGGCAACCGTATTCAAACAAGGAATTCGGCACGCGCTAGACGAATTACAGAATACGGAGCGAATACATCTGTTTATGGCCGTTCCAGACGGACTCGCATTCCTCTGTGGCCAGCAGACAAACACTTTCCCGTCAATTCAGACGTACGCATTCGATAATAATCGTCGAGAGTACCAGAAAGCAGGTAAGTTAGAAAATTAAATAGGGGCAGAGACGGCTTCTTAGTCGGAGCTTGGTATGTGTTTGCGTCGCTGATTCATCGTCTGTCACGACGATCGCGCTGTAGTGCAAATCAAGTTTGGAACGTCAATTTTGGCTGTTAGAAGTCGATATATTCACGACGGGTTTCCATTTTCTCACGCTTCGATCGTTTGTCGTAGTGTTCATCGAGAGTCTCCTCTTCGGCATCCACACGGTCTGATACGACTGGCGTCGGGACGTCGTCTCGGAGCATTCCGGTGATACTTCCTCTTCGAATCGCGTGCGGGGCTACTGAGGACGGGCATTCGAACGGATAGTCCGTCGAATGCGCCGCCCGACACTCGTCTTCGTCACGATCGTGTGGACAGTCACTCATCATGCAAGGCTGCGTGAGGCGATATGCCCACGAACGAATCGTGTTCTTACTGATTCGTCCGTATGAGGTTGTTAGCAATGGTTCTCGGCCGTGATCGTCCAGGATGTCGATGCGGTTTTCGGAACAATAGGCATCCAGTACATCGCAGAGTTCCTCGGATACTGCTACAAATCGCTCTCCGCTGTCGCCGTTTTTGAGTCGGGTTCCTGACTCGGGGCGATTCGTGATTTCGATGTATTGCTCGTCGCTGTCATAGTCATTGATGTCGAGTGCGCGGACCGCGGACGTACGCATCGCGGTCCGCCACATGAGCATGAACGCGATGTGTCTACTCGACGCGTATTGGTACGTGCTCAGATACTCCTCGATCTCTTGTCCGACATCGGGATCAAGAATGTCTTCCGAGCGCTTGTCTGTCCCAGACAGCGCCGGTGAGACGACAGCTTCGCTCAGATCGTCTTGGACCTCATTGAGTCGCTCGAGAAAGCGGATGAACACGCGAATGGTGTCCATCTGAGTCTTTTCTGACGCGGGACTCAGATCTCCATCTTCGCGCCGCCACACCCGGTATTCGTGCATATCCCGGGTTGATAGGTCGGTCGTTTCGCTGATCTCCTGTTCGCCGCACCATCGAATGAACGGTCGGAGTCGATAGATGTGACTTTGCAGGGTTTCTTCGGTGACTTCGCTGCGCCGATTCTCGATGTACGTGTTGACTGCTTTGGCTGGCTTCATAGTGGATTCACGACCGCTGAAGCGCGGTCTTGAATCACCATACGGCAGTAGCGCGTCCCTTGGGGGCCGGGTTCGTGAACGAGGCGCGCGATTCGTTGTGGCCCAAGGAGACCTGGTCTGTGGTTCCCTCCAGCCGTGGAATGCCCGCCCGGCACGCGCCTCTGGCGCGCGCCCGGCAGGAACCGCGAAAGCGCGGTCGGAAGCGGAGCGCGCGACCGAAGGGAGCGCGCGAGAACCGAGCGTGGAAGTCCGCCCGGAACGGCCCGTATGGGCCGCACGCCCGGCAGAACCCGCGAAAGTTGAATCCCGCCACGCCCGTTCTGCGAGGAGCGGACGCGACGAGCGAACCGGAACGGGACTCGAACCCTACGAGACGAGCGAATCGAGTCTCGGCTCGGTTCGAATCCCACGCCCGCTTCGTGGTTTCTCACGCCCGAAACACACTCGCGGGCGTAGCGAACATCGCAAACGCTTCGCGTTTGCTCAATCCCGCCACGCCCGTCCTCTGCGGAGTAGGGTCGGCCACCCAGAGATCGGTGGTTCACACCGTCCACGCGGCGAACTGTCATTCTCCCTGAGAGCGTCAGACGGGAGCACCCCTCCGCACACCCGGACTTATATACACTAATCGTGTTATGTGATAGCTATGAGTGCCCGTCGAGCTGGTCTCATCGTACTCACTGTCGTCTTGGTCGCATTGGCTGGCTGTACCACTGGTGATCTCGGGACGGGTGCCGGATCCAACGACGAGGCCGCCCCGTCGACGACCACGATTCCGCCGACACAGACTGATTCAACACAGGACCACGCTACTTCCACGGACCGCAATCAGGAGACAGCGGAGACCGATACACGGACGACGCCGACTGACTGGAAACCCGAGAGCGGTTCGTATGCGGGTCGCATCGAAGTAGTTTCGGTCGCCGCAACAGTGACCGACGACGAAGAAATCGGCGCCGTCAACGTGACAGTCAAACCCGACTCCGGAACTGTCGACCTATCGGAGACGGCTATCCAGTGGGTCGGTCCGGACTCGACTCACACGTTCGATCCGCCGGCCGTCGACGGTAACGGTGCTCGGTACGGCGTACAGCGTCTCGTCGTGAGTGACGGCCCAGTCACGCTCCTCAATAGTACGGACAATTACGTGATACTCTCGTTCGACCTCGGGGACGACGACGGGATCGCAGGGGCGACTCCGTTCGGGTCGCATCTCGGGCCTGGTGACCAGGCCCAACTCGTCTTTGCAACGGGCGAGCAAACGACGAGCGAGCGACTCGTCGTGCCGGACTCGCTAGCTCGAAAAGACGCGGTTAACCTCTAGCCGTCGCCCTGTGGGTCCTCGACGACGACCTCGCCGTCGACGACGTCGACGTTGATCAGCGTCTTGACGTCGTAGTCGGTCCCTTCGACCTTGTTCTCGCCGCCGACCTTCTTGATCACGGCGACGATGTCGACGATCTCGGCGCCGATCTCCTCGAGTGCACCGGTGATGCCGACGAGCGTCCCGCCAGTCGAGAGCACGTCGTCGAGCACGAGTACCTTGTCACCCTCGTAGACGTCGTTGACGTACATCTCGCTCTCGGAGTAGCCGGTGACCTGCTGGAGCGAGACCTCGCCGTCGAGGCCGTACTTGCGCTTGCGGATGACAACAAGGGGAATGTCAGTCATCAGCGAGAGCGCAGTCGAGATGTGGATCCCCATCGCGGCGGGCGTGACGATCTTGTCGACGTCTTCCAGTTCCGCTTTGCGGATGATCCTGATGACGATCTCGCGCAGCAGCTCCGGTTCGAGCATCGGGACGCCGTCGCTGATCGGGTGGACGAAGTAATGATAGCCGTCCTTTTCGATGATCGGCGCGTCGAGCATCGACTGCCTGAGGCGGTCCATACCCGCGCTACTCCTCCAGCCGTTAAAAACTGCCCGTCACGGGCCGGCCGTGTGGATACCTCTCAATCGAGCACCATCCCGTCGATCACTCCGCTGCAAGCACGACCTCGCGCACGTCGTCGACGCCCGCCCGCCGGACGACCGCTCGAACGACGTCCTGTGCGCCGGCGAGGTTGTCCGAGTCGCCGTCGAGCACGAGTAGACGGCCGTCCTTGCCCTCGGCGATTTCGCCGGCGTTCAGCCCGGCAATGTCGGCACCGGCCCAGGTCGCCATCCCGAGCACTTCGCGGGCGGAGACATCGGCGAGCTTGGTGGCGAACTCCATCTCGCGGAACATCGAGGGGCTGTTGAGAAAGACGTTGTCGGTCCCCAGCGCGACGGTCGTTCGATCGAGTAGTTCCCGGACTGGCGGGACGCCGACGCCGGTGACGAGATTCGAACGCGGGCAGACCACCACCGGCGTCGCCTCGTCGTCCAAGCGCTGGTAATGCAACGACTCGGCGTGGACCATATGCACCAGGAAGTCCGGGTCGAGATCCATCGCGGGGTTGATGTCGGCGCTGTCGCGTTCGCCGGCGTGGATCCCGAATAGTTTGTCCGCTCGTCGAGTCGCGTTCCGTTCGGCGTCGAAATCGCCGTCTCGGGCCCCGCTCGCGCCGAACCCGTCGCTTTCGTGCATCGCGTCGACGGTTTCTCGACCCAGGACGACGCTGTCGATGGCCAGTCCGTCCAGTGCGTCCTCAAGTGTCTCGACGCCCTCGATGCCACCCTCCCGGAACTCGACGAACGCGCCCGTCCCCGAGCGTTCCATAAACTGCAACGACCGCCGCATCGCCGTCACCTTCTCCTCGCGACTCGCCTGTCGCAACAACCGGTGTTTCAGGCCGTCCGGTGGCGCGACGAGTTCCTCAAGCGACAGCCCTGCACCTGCCTCCTTGGCGATGGAGTCGCCGATGTGGGTGTGGGCGTTGACGAATGCCGGCAGCACGATCGCGTCGCTGTCGGTGGTGGTCTCCTCGATTGCTGTGATTTCGCCGTCCTCGATTACGACCCGGCCCTCGATCGGCTCGAACTCTCGCCCTTTGAGGACGGTCCCTTCGATTTCCATACTCGTGGCAGGACCGCGACACCCTTGAAGGCTACTGGCTCGAACCGTCGACGAGTCGGTACAGCACACCGACGCCGGCCAGCAGTACGACCCCGCGCAAGACCGGAGACACGATCCACGGCGGGAACTGTTGGTGGTGGCTCCGACGCTGCATAGTCAGGTAATAGTAGGTCCCCTTTTCCTCGACGAACTGCTGGTACTCTTCGAGTACCGGCTCTCGCTGGTCGAGCGACTGATATGTCTGGGACGTGCTGGCGCTTCCCTCGTGTATCACGCGCTTGCCGAACGACGGAAGGACCTTGTAGTCTGTAGCGTAGTCGTCCATCACCTGCTGTTGGGTGACAGGGTCGAACGAGAGGACGAGCGATTCGTTGTCCATCGAGGCGTTCGGCCGAGCCAGGCCCGCCTCGAAGGACACGTAGTCCCAGCCAAAGAACAGTCGTCCCTCGTCGGTCAACTCGACAGACACGTTCGAGACTCGCATCGTCCCGTTGTATCCGATTTCCCTGGCCTGCACGCACTCCCGGAAACTGATCGTCCCTTCGCACTCGAGGACCGCGTTCGATGGGACGCCCGGAGCGAGCGTGTCCAGCGTTTCGGCACGCTCTGCCCTGTACGTGGTCTCCTCGACTGTCGGGACGTCCGACGGAACGAGTACGACCGGCGCGAGGACGAGCACAAGGCCGACTGCCAACAGGAGGAGGGACTTTCTCCGCTGGTCCATACTCTCATCTGACAATTAAAAAATAAGAGCTTTGTGGTGCGCCGGCTTGCTTACTGAAACTCGTCGAGCGTGGCGTTGATTCCCGGTCGCACGTCGCTGACTAGCGGCTCCTCGAGGTCGAGACCGAGCACCCGCACGGCAGCGTCGCCGACGCGTTCCCGAACGTCGGCCGGAGCGTACACGCCGAGTCGCCACTGATCACGCTGGGCGGCCTGCAGTGCCTGGACCAGCGTCGACTGGTTTTCGAGTCGTCGTACCTGCCCGCCGACGATCACCCGACTTGAGGTTTCTGTCATCTCGGGTCGGTCGGGCACGTCCAAAATCACCTGTTCGGGATCGACGGCTGCATCCGCTGCGATTTCGTCTTCCAGTTCCCGGATCGTCCCGTGGGACGCGCTCAGCAGTTCGTCAGGGACGGTATCCATCTCCGCCCAGACCGCGCGCTTGTACAGATCGCGGTAGCTCAGCCGTTCGCCGTGGCTCGCGGTCGCGTCGTTCGATCGCAACGCGACAAGCAGGTCCTTGTCATCCATCCGCCGGAGTCGTTCCGGCGAGAGGTCCGTCGTTGCGAGCAGGCGTTCAGCCCCGCGACGGAGTGTCCCTTTCGCGATGCGCGCGACGTGATGTGAGTAGACGACGGGGTTCATCAGCGCCCGGGCGAGCAGCAGGCTCTCGGCGGTCTGGACGTTCCCCTCTGCGAGCACGAGGTCGCCGTCGACGAATCGCAACTCCCGGACGAGCCGACCGTGATCGATCGTTCCGTAGGGGACGCCAGTGTGGTGGGCGTCCCGCGCGAGGTAGTCCATCCGGTCGACGTCGAGTTCTCCGGAGACGAGTTGTCCGAGTTCACCGTTGCCGGCCACCATATCCGCTACTCGATCGGGGTTGAGGCCGTGCTCGGACAGGACTTGCGCGACTGTCCCCGTCCCGAGCAGGTCGTGGACCTCGTCGTGGTACTTGCCGGTGTGACGATGGATGAGATCCTCGACGTTGTGGCTGTAGGGGCCGTGACCGACGTCGTGCAACAGCGCGGCTGCCCGGACGCGTTCGGCCTGCTGGCCTTCGATGCCGAGGTGCTCAAGCGCACGGTTAGCGAGGTGATAGACGCCAAGCGAGTGCTCGAAGCGGGTGTGATTCGCGGAGGGGTAGACCAGCGTCACGGTGCCCAACTGTGAGATATGCCGGAGTCGCTGGACCGGTGCCGTGTCCAGCAGGTCGCGTGCGACGCCCTCGACCTCGATGTAGTCGTGAACGCTGTCCTTGATCGTCTTCATCGTCTGCACGTACGGTCGCACCCGACAAAAGACTCGGCCAGCTACTCCTGGCGATGGGGCCACCGGCAATCGGTCGCTTGAATGACGGAACCGAGCGGACCGCCTGCGGCCATCGCTACCTTGGACGGAGCCGCCCATCTCGACGGTGGCGAAAGCCTTTCTCACCCACCTCCCGTGTGGCTGACTATGGTGACGTTTCTTTCAGGCGGGACCGGCACGCCCAAGTTGCTCGCCGGAGCCGACGCCGTCTTCGCACCCACCGAGACGAGCGTCGTGGCCAACACCGGCGACGACATCGAACTCGGGGGCCATCTCGTCTGTCCGGACGTCGATACGGTACTGTTTCTGGCAGGTGACCTCCTCGACCGTGAGACCTGGTGGGGCATCGAGTCGGACACGGCCGAGACACACGAGCGACTCCAGGCGCTGGCCGAGGCCGCCGACCTCGATAGCGGTCCGCGCTATCTCCCCGACGATCGACAGACAGCGGGCCGTGAGATCGCCGCCTGGCGACGCTTCTCGGCGGTCGCGGAGTTTTTGCATATCGGTGATTACGACCGTGCGATTCACTTGACGCGGACGGGGTTGCTCGATGAGGGCCACTCGCTGACAGAAGTGACGGCGACGCTGGCGGAGGCGCTCGGCGTCGAGCGTACCGTCCTTCCGATGAGTGACGACCCTGTCGCGAGTCTCATCCACACGCCCGACGGGGTCCAGCACTTCCAGGAGTGGTGGGTCGCTTACGGCGGCGACCCGCCGGTCGAGGATGTCGAGTTCCGGGGGGCAGCCAAAGCGGAGCCGACCGACGCTGTGCTCGACGCGCTCGATGCACCAGTTGTTATCGGCCCCTCGAACCCCGTCACGAGTATCGGGCCGATGGTCGCGATGGATCAGTTTCGGGCGGCACTGGAGTCGACGCCGGTCGTGGCCGTCTCGCCGTTCGTCGAAGACCAGGTGTTCTCGGGCCCGGCCGCGAAACTGATGGCCGCGACCGGTCGCGACCCCTCGACGGCGGGGATGGCCGAGGCATACCCCTTCGCGGACGCGTTCGTCCTCGATAGCGACGACGAGACGGATCTCGATCGGCCGGTCGTTCGGACGGACACGGCGATGGCGACCGACGACGACGCCGCTCGGGTCGCCCGTGCCGTCAAGCAGGCCCTGTCGGACATCGGGGTGCGATCGGCGTGAGAACTCCCGCACAGAACGCCGAACTGGCGCTCCTGCTGGAAGTCGCGGGGACGCCCAAGCCCGGCAACGTCGATCGTAAACGTGAGTATGCGGACCTTCGGTTCGAGCACTTCCTGGCCGGCGCGGTCGGCGCACAGGACGGGCTGGAGATGGCCGATCGGGCCGACGGTCCGCCGGTCGGGGAAGCTTTCGAGCAGGCCGTCGCGGGTATGCGCGACCAGCGTGGCGGCAACACCCAGTTCGGGGCATTGCTGTTACTCGTCCCGCTGGTCCGGGCCGCGGCACGCGACGACCTCACGCGGTCGGGTGCCAGCGAGGTCGCCGAAGCGACGACCGTCACCGACGCGGCCGGGTTCTATCGCGCCTTCGATCACGTCGCGGTCGCCGTCGACGACCCGCCCGCCGAGATGGACGACCTCGACGTTCGGCGTGGCAGCGATGCTGTGCCAGCACTCTACGCCCGTGAGCTGTCACTCTATGACGTGATGGACCGCTCGGCCGACCGCGACGGCGTCGCTCGCGAGTGGACCGACGGGTTCGAACGAAGCTTCGGCGCGGCACAACGGCTGGAAGCGCTCGATTGCCCGATGACCGACCGGGTCGCACGGGTCTTTCTCGAACTGCTGGCCGACGAACCCGACACGTTCGTCGCGATCAACCACGACGAGGTGACGGCCAAGCGAGTCAGCGAGCGAGCGCGAGCCGCGCTCGACGGTGACGAGGACACGGACGCGCTGGCCGCGGAGTTCGTCGACCGCGATATCAATCCGGGCACGACGGCAGACATCACGGCTGCAGGACTGTTCATCGCGCTCGAACGGGGGCTCGTGGTATGAACGGACACTCGGACGGCGGCGAATGGCCGGTCGAACTCCGCGGCGTCACCGAGTCAATCGTCACGACGCGTGGTCCGAACGACCGGTACAACGTCGCCGCACTCGGAGTGCACGCCGGTGACCCAGCCACCGCCCGGACCTGGGGACAGACACGCACACGGCAGAACGTCGAGGCGCGCGGCCAGGGGTACGTCCAGTTCGCACCGGACCCAGTCGCCTTCGCAGAGGCGGCGCTGACGGTCCGCGAGGAACCCGAGCCGATCCTCGAGACTGCCGACGCCTGGGCCGAAGTCGAGTTCCGCCGCCGTGACAGCGGGACCGAGGGCGAGACCGAATGGGTCGACTGGGCGCTCCGACCGGTGGACAGCCGGGTCGAGCGTCGCGGCGTCCGGACGACCAATCGCGGCTATTATGCCGTTATCGAGGCAACCGTCGCGGCCTCACGTCTCGGCGTCGAGGCGTACGATCAGCAGCGACTCCGACAGCGACTCGACTATTTCGAGGGTGTCGTCGAGACCTGTGGTGGCTCCTCCGAGCAGGCGGCGTTCGAAATCGTGCGTGCGAATGCCGACTGGTAGCACACATGTCAGCAACCCCGTCAGATCAGTGTCGCTTCGAATCCTTTTTGAGCACTGTCCGGTTACGTGGGGTCACATGGCGATCAAACCGGCCTACGTCAAAAAGACGGCAACGATCCTGATGGAGAAATACCCCGACGCGTTCGGCTCGGACTTCGAGCACAACAAGGACGTCGTCAGCGAACTCACCAACATCGAGTCCAAGGGCGTCCGCAACCGGATCGCGGGCTACGTCACACGCAAGCAGAACCGCCCCGTCGAAGCCTGATACGGACTGTCTTTGGTCTGTTCTGCGCTCTATTCTCGCTGTTCGATCGCGTCGCGGTAGACGCGTTTGACTGTCTCAGCGCCGTCGATATCCTCGCGTCGCTCGTCGAGGACGATCTCCCCCTCGTGCATAACTGTCAGCCGATCCAGCACCGAGGCGAACGCGTCGATCCTGTGACTCGAGACGACGACTGCGTTCTCCGCGGCGTACGATTCCAGGAACGCGAGCAGTGACTCACGCGTCACGTCGTCCAGATCTGAAAGCGGTTCGTCGAGTACCAGGAAATCCGGCTCTTTCAGCAGCGACAGCGCCAGATCCAACTGCTTGCTGTAGCCGCCGGACAGCTCGGAGGCCCGCCGGTGGAGCACCTGCGGTAGCTTGAACACCTCGATCACTTCCTGCACCCACTCGAAATCCGGGTCGCCAGCGATCGTCCGGAACACATCGAGGTTTTCTCGCACGGTGAGTCCGTCGTAAAACGCCGGCTCCTGGAATCCGGCCCCGATGCGGTCGCTGTCCGGTCGCTTGACCGTGCCCTCGGTGGGGCGGGTCAGCCCGAGCAGCACCCGAAGTAACGTCGATTTCCCCGAACCGTTCGGTCCGGCCAGACAATGAATGCCGCCGGATTCGATCGACAGGTCAACGCTATCGACGGCGACGACGGGGCCGTAGTCTTTCGTCAGACCTTCGACGGCAAATCGGTCGGCCACGATCAATCACCCCTCCGGTAGAGTACGATTGTCGTTTCCAAGACGGCCAGCGATACGAGCGCGGTCACACCGAGTATCACAAAGTAATCCGTATACAGTCCCAGGGGCACGTCTTTGAGCATTTCACTGCGGACGATGATCGTCGTGTAATGTAGCGGCACGGCCCTGACGATCTCCTTTCGGACCGGCGAGAAGAAGCCGGCCGGATAGATCAGCCCGCCGAACGCGACCAGTCCGAACAGGACCATCACCGAGAGAAACCGGCCGACAGTCCTGAACCGGGTCAGGAACATAATCGCCATCGCGATGGCCGCCATCGCGAGAAACGACATCAAGAGTGCGGCGACGAGCCCGACCGAGATCGGGGTAACTGCATAGTCCAACTCCCAGGTAACCAGCCCGAACATCGAGATGGGCACGAGCGCCAGCAGCGTGAAATACAGCAGTTTCGCCGCTACGAGCGACTCCAGCGAGGCGTCGGTCCGAATGCGGGGGATCGCGCGTGACTCGCTGGCCAGGTTGTAGGGGACGTACGTGAACGCAAACAGCGTGAGCGTCGCGACCAGCAAGATCGGGATCAGATACTCCGACAGCGAGCGTGACTGCCCGATCACGTGGCGCTCGACCGAGATTGACGTCGAGGCGCCCGACTGCAGCCGGTAGTTGAGCACACTTACCATCGCGTTCGAGGGCTGGTCGAACAGGACCATACTCCCCTCGACTGTGAGGTTTAGTCGTGACTCCTGGGAGTCGTTCAACACCCCGGGCGGCACAGTGACGACGGCGTAGACCTCCTCGCGATGCAGCGCATCCATCGCGGCGTCTTTCGAGTCGTATCGGACTGGCTGGGCGAACGTGACGGTCGCGGCATCGACGAGTTCGAGACTCCCGTCGTCGGTCGTCTCATCGGCAGCCACGACCGCGACCGGTGCCTCCTGCGGGATGACGTGCTGGAAGGCCACACTCGCGTACCCAGCAGTCGCGGGCAACACCAGTAGCAACACGACTAGCGCAGCCACGTTGTGCTTGCTCCAGCGGAGCTCTTTGTGCAGCAGGGCTCGAAGACTCACAGCGACTCGTCTGCGAGTGACAGGAGCAGGGTGAAAAGCGTTGCCGGTTCGACGCTACTGCCGGACAGGAATCGCTCTGATCGATGGCCGTCGATACCGCGTTCTCGCTCGGTCACGATCGACCGCACCCCTCTCGGTCGCGTACGGCGACACCACGGGCGATCGAGACGGTGCCATCGATCCCCACGACCGTCTCACTCGCGTTCGATCGGGCCGTCCCACTCTTCGAGGCCGCCAGCGAGACTCTCGACCGGCGTGTCTTCGACTCCCTCGTAGGACACGATCAGGCGGGCGGCCTGTACGCTGGATTCGCCGTGGGGACAGACCGTGACGATCCGGTCGGCGTCGGCGTCCAATTCCGCTATCCGGTCGATGAGTTGCCCGAACGGCAGGTTCTTGCTGTCCGGGATGTGCCCGCGTTCGAACGCAGCGGGCCGCCGGATATCGACGATCTCGACGTCACCGTCGGCGTCGAGCAGATCCGCAAGCGCCGACGCACTGATTTCGCCATCCATAGATTCGCTCAGTACCCACCGCGGCAAATCCGCTACGATACCGGATGCACCGACAGCAGGACAAATTCGCTATTCCCACCAGCTACAGGACGCCCGCTTCTTTCGCGAGCAACAACCCCTCGATCGTCGCGTCATTGGCGGGCGACTCTCGGGCCCGATCCAGCGCCTGTTCGATCGGGACGGGACGCACCTCCAGGAACTCGTTGTCGTCGTAGTTCGGCTCGACCGGCTCCAGTCCCTCCGCGAAGACGATGCCGCGTTTGTGTCGAAGGACGCCGGTCGCTGTCCAGAACGTCTCCAGCAGCGCGGTGCCGGACGGGTCGAAGCCGGTCTCCTCACGGAGCTCGCGCGCGCCGGCGGTCGTGAACGACTCGCCGTCTTCGACGATCCCTGCGGGGAGTTCCAGACAGTGCTCGCCGATAGCCGGCCGGTATTGCTCGACCATCACGACGGTGTCGTCGGTGACGGGCACGACGACCGCGGCGGGTGGCAACTCCGCCCAGTAGTAGCGCTTCCGGGAGCCGTCGGGCTGTTCGACGAGGTCGTACCCACCTGTGTACCAGCCGGTCTCGTACTCGATCTGCGACTCGACGACCGGCCAGTCGTGGCGTTCGTCGCTCATAGCTATTGTGTGACACTCAATCGGTAAAACGTGACGCTCTCGCCGGTGGTGTTCGTCCGGACGTACACCGCGTCGCCGTCGGTCGCGTCGGGATAATTCGACCGGAGTGCGTCCAGTTCGTCGAACGGTGCGTGAGTGAACGCCCCTTTGATGCCGAGCGGTCCTTTCCAGTACGGATCGGCGATACCCGTTCCGTTCTCGGCGTCGGCCAGTGCGGCCGTCGTGTACTCATAACGTCGCTCCGAGAGGGTCGCGGCCTCGATTGCCGCGCTTTGCTCGTCGCTCGATAGTTCGTCGGCACCGATCTGCGTGGCCGTCAGATAGTACGGGTCGCCGCTCTTGAGCAGGCCAGGCAGCGCTCCCAGCGCTAGCAACAGGACGACTACCACGAGCACACCGATCAGGAAGTTCCGAGCGATCGGACGCACGTCAGTCCTCCCGGAGTATCGCCCGATAGATCTCGCCGAACGCCTGCCGTCGCAACGTTCCGACGGCGGCCTCGCGCTGACTCTGGAAGGTCGCCGCGACCGCCGTTCCCGCGAACGGGGCGGCGTGCCAGACAACCCGGTCGACGTTGGCGTTGCCGACCTCCCGAATCTCGTAGTTTGGATGGTCGTCACACCACTCTTCGAACTCCTCGCGAGTGCCGACCGTGACTGCCAGCGACTCGGCGAAGAGAGCGTCACGCGCGGTCTCGACCACCTCGCTGGTCACCCGGTCGCGGTACTCCTCCTGGCTCATTTCCATCGCCTTCGCAATCTCTTTGACGACGAGTTGTGCGGTCGATCCCAGCGTCTCGTAGCGTTCGCGTGCCGCCGCGGCCGTCTCCGGTTCGAACGACCCCTCTGTCTCCATACCTACTTCTGGGGGTTCGAGTCCCTACTCGGTTTCGCCGTCCGACTCGTCGCCCCGAGCGGTCAGCTCCCGTGCCTCCTCGAGGACCGCCCGTGCTTCCTCGTCGAGTGCGTCGATACCAGCCGTTTGCCTGCCAGTCTCGGGATGTCGGTGGCTTGGGTGGTCGTGAGCGGTGTCAGCCTCGTCGATCGGGTGGTCGATCTCCGTGATGGCATCGAGGTCACGCAGCCGAGCGGCCAGCGTCTCGTCGTCGTCCTCACCCCAGTCCGGTGTGTGCTCGTCCAGCCACTCCTCGTGGTCAGCCCCTCGGATGAGGGCGGTGAACGCTATGTGGTTCGCCAGGTGCTCGGCGTCGGCCTGCAGTTCTGCACAGACGGGACAGCGATAGGCCATATACGGGCTGACGGTATCCAGCGCCAAAGGCGTTTCATACGGTCGGTTGTAACGATTCGCCCCGCGACTCCCGGAGCTTGCTGCTCGAACCCTCGCGCAGTCCACTCACGACGAGTCCGAACGTGGCAGCGACACGGTGAACGCCGAGCCCCGTGGTTCGTTGTCTTCGACCGTCACTGAGCCGCCGTACCGTTCGACGAGCGTCCTGACGAGGTAGAGTCCGATTCCGGTCCCCTCGCTGTCGAGCCCGGCTTCGCCTTTCGAAAACAACTGCTCTTTGTGGGCGTCTGGAATGCCGGGCCCGTTGTCGGCGATCGACACACGAACTCGATCGTCTCGGTCGGTCGCCGAGACGACCACCTCGGGGTGTTCCGTATCGTTGTGCTGAACGGCGTTTTTCAGCAGATTGCGAAACACGGAGCCCAGCATCTCGTCGCCCGTGACCGACACGTTGGGAACCGGCTCGTCGACTGTAATGGATATGCTGTCGAACGAGTCGCTCACTTTCTCTATTTCGTCGGTGAGTACGCGCTTCACGTTCACCGTCTTGAGCTCCGACTCGGGTTCGAGCATCACGGTCGCGAGTTCGCCGGCCGATTTCGTCAGGTCGACCGCGTGCTCAGCGTTTTCAGTCACCATCTCCAGATATCGAGTTTCCTCGGCTGTCAGTTCCGTCTCCCTCGCCAGCAGGTCGGCTCCACCCAGCACGCTCTGGAGGTGGTTGCGGATATCGTGCCGGACCATCTGGTCCAACACTGCGATATTGTCTCGCTGTCTTTTGACCTGTTCTTGGGCTTGCTTGCGCGCCGTGATATCACGGACGACGAACAGCGTCCCGAGGGTCTGTTCGTGGCTGGTAGCGAATCTCGAGGCTGAGACTTCGAGGGTTCTCGTGTCGTCATCGGGGCCGACCGTTATTTCGAACGGCGGCGCGTCGTCACTCGCTTCGAGTGCCTGTTCGCCAGCCTCGGAGAACAACTCCGATACGTTCGTGCCGACGAGTGTCGTCTCGGCGTCGAGCAACGACTGGGCACTCCCGTTGATGTCGACGATCTCTCCGCCAGTGTCGACGAGCAGATACCCTTCTCGCATCTTTTCGATCGTCCGAGAACGAGCCAGCGCTTTCGTGTCGAAGGTCTCGTATCTGAATGCCGCATAGCCCACACCCGCCATCCCGATCGAAAACGACGCCGGTGTCAGGATCGTCCCCGGCGTCTCGAACGGGAGGAGATCGAACGTCTGGACGACGGACAACAACATCGGCGCAAAGATAGCCGGGACCAGAACCGCGGTCTGACTCCGGCTGAGACTCGAATCAGTCCACGTCCGGTACACGATATACGAGAGTCCGACCGTCGCGATAATATAAAACGCCGAGAGGTATGCGACGTATATCGGACTCTCCCCGTGGCTGATCACGGAGAACGCTCCGAACGAGACCAGCTGTGGGTCCTCGAACAGGACGGGCACGGGGTCGGTAAACAGCAAGACGAACACCGGCAACAGTCCAACGCCGATGGCGGCCACTGTCTTTCGGTTCATCCATCGACGCGCGTTCCCCATCGAGAGCGCATAGAGCAACACCGCCGGCGCAGTCGTGAACGACCCGAAGTGAAGCAACTTGTACGCCACGTAGGACAGCCTGTACGTTGTCGCGGTGAGTTGCAACAGCGCGAAAAACGCCCAGACGGTGATCGCCGCCGCCAGAGCCGTGAAGGTCGTCACCTGCTTGGTCCGTCCGAACTTGTCGATATAATACAGCCCGTAGGCTGTAGTCAGTATTCCCACCTCAGTCGCCAGTAACACGAGAATCAAGGGGAGATGAAACTGGAAATACTGCACAGCCTATATTGGCATAACCAGCTATATAAAGTCTCACTCGCTCACAGCGGGACAGCGATTCGGCGGCGAGATGAGTGGAATAGCGCTTCGGCGGCGGGGTGATTTACTCCGCGAGATATGCCTCGGTGAGAAACGGTTCGGTTTCGCCTTCGACCGCGAGCACGTCCAGTGCGGTCACGACTGCCCCGACATCGAGCAGCCCCGAGAGACTTGGATCGGTCCGGCCATCGTCGCCCGAGACGAGTTCCTTCACGTAGAGGCCGCCCTCGCCGTCGAGTTCGACCGTGGCGTGTGTCTCGTCCTCAAGGTCGCCCTCGATGTCGTAGACCTTTCGGGTTCGGTCGATGTCGGCCCGACGATGGTCGACCCGCTGGGGCGTTCGCTGAGTAATCGTCGTGCCTCGCAGCGTGTCCAGGGCCTCGCTCAGGGCTTTCTCTGTCACTGGCTCGTCGAACTCGACGGCCATCCGGTAGGTTTTCGAGGCGTCGTGTCCCTTGACGCGCTCGACCATCTCGTAGGTCGGGATCGCCAGGTCAGTAACCTCGACTTTCCCCTCGGCGTAATCGTTGATCGCCTCTTGTAATCGATCAGGGTCGACGTCCCGGGTGTGGGGGTCCTCGACTTCGATGACGAACGGACGACCGGTCCCGAGCATCAGCGCGTCGACGTCTTCTCGGCCCGCCCCGTGGAACGTCGCCGATTCGCCCTCGTAGGCCTCGACGACCGGCGGTGCGGTCAACTGCTCGACGCTCTCGTCGTAGCGAAAGCCCGTCCCGTCACAGCCAGGGCACTCCGCGCCGCGTTTCAGGCCCGTCCCACCACACTCGTTGCAGGGCCATTTCGTCTGGGGGATCTCCCGTTCGAGCTTCTTGTACCGGCCGTAGACGAACGCGGAGTTGGCCTGCAACTCGACCTCGTCGGTACCGAGATCGAGCAACAGTTGTACGTCCGGGCGCTCGAAGTCGACCTCGGCGTCGACTTCCCGGCCGAAGCGCTTACCCACTTCCCTGTTGAGTTCGGATTTCAGTTGCTCGCCGGCGTCTTCCGCCAGGCCCACGTCTTCCCGAAGAAGGAGATCGTTTTCCTCGAGCATCGGCGGGACGCGTGTCCCCACCTGATACGTGTTGAACTCGTAGCCTGCGACGGCCCGGACCGCCCGATCGACCCAGACGTCGATGCGATCGGATTCACCTTCACAGACCCAGCAGTCCGTCGGAGGTTCGTACGGTTCGTCGGCTTCGAGCGCGACAGTCGTCCGCAAGGCACGGCCCCGTTCGGCGTTGGTGAGACCGAAACTCCGATCGGCGACCAGGCGACCGAGACACGCATCACAGACCGGACCAGTCGCGATCGCGTCCCGAGCGATATCGAGGACAGTCATTGTCCCGTATTCGCCTGTCTGGACGTAATTCGCTTTCGAGTCACGTCGGTCGTCTTCAGTAGCAGTAACATCCGCCGATAACGGAGACGGGGGTTCGACCACAGTTTGGCCGCCAGCACGCTCCCCGGGCACGAAATGGGGATGTACCGCCCGAAATCGGCGTACTGAGACGCTGCATCCGTTGCCAGCAACTGTCTTGATAAACGACTCAATCCCGTTCGTTCGATAATGACGCAACGAGAGACTCGGATATCGCGGCGGACGTATCTCGCGGGTGCGACGACGGCGACTGTCGGACTCGCAGGTTGCTCCGTACTCGGCACTGACAGCAATGACCTGACCGTCGCGCATATGCCGATCTTCCCGGATCTGCAGTATTACGTGATGGACGATCAGGACTTGTTCGACGACGTCGATCGGACGGTCAACGGCGAAGAGTTCACCGACGGCCCATCGATCATCAAAGCCTACAGTGGTGGAGACATCGACGTTGCGATGTTCGGTATCGTCCCGGCGATGATCCTCATCGACCGGGGGCTGCCAGCGAAGGTGACGGCGACGAACATCAAAGAGCCGATGGCGATCCTCACGCACGAGGAGTTCAGCCCGCTGTGGGACGAACACGGCAGCGACGCGTTCGACGTGTGGCGCGAACAGCGTGGCGAGCCGTTCCAGTTCGGCACGTTCCCACAAGGGTCGGTGCCCGACATCTTGCTGCGTTACTGGCTCGATCAGGAGGGGGTCGATCCCGGCAGTGACGTCGAGATCACCGAGATAAACGGCGCGAACGCCGTCTGGCAGGCGATCGCCAACGACGAGATCGACGGAACGTCGATTATGGAACCGGTCCCCACCCGTGTCGCCGAGGAGTCAGTCCCTTACGAGACGTTCAGGACGGCCGCCCAGATTATGCCCGGTCAGCCCGCGGCCGTGACACTGATGAGCGATCAGGTCCGCGACACCGATGTCGCGACGCAGTTCCTCGGCGCGCACGTCCAGGCGACCGAGTACATCCAGAACAACCCCGAGCAGACGGCCGACATCGTCGAGAGCGGTATCGGGCTGGATTCAGAGCAGGCGCTGTCAGCCCTGCAGGGCCCCCTGTCGAATTTCGTTACCGACCCGCGCGAGATCGAAAACGGGACGGAGATCTTTTCGGAGTTCGCCGCCCGCACAGGCAAACTCGACCAGCAACTGTCCCTCGAGGAGATATTCGATTACAGCATCTACGAGGCACTGTAACGATGGCAACTGACGTCAGCAACGAACTCGACCGGACCGACGATCTCGGGCCGCTGGGCGGTGCCGTCGAACCCAGACGGTTGCTATTGGGTCTGGTCGGTCTCGCCGGATTCGTCGGTCTCTGGTGGATCGGATCGACACTCCAGCCGGCGTACATTCTCCCGTCGCCGCTGGCGGTCGCCGAGACCGTTCAATCCGAGATCGCGTCCGGGGCGATGCAGACTGCGCTGCTCGACAGCGTCGTCCACTGGCTTCCGGGGACGGTCGTCGGCACCACGCTCGGCATCGCTACCGGCGTCGCTCTCGGGTGGAGCCGGATACTTGAGGAGACGCTGACGCCGGTCGTCCGGATACTCAGACCGGTCCCACCGCTGGCGCTGATCGGCTTTGCGATCGCGTGGTTCGGTATCGGGCACGCCGGCGCGGCGTTCATCATCGCGATCGGCGCGTTCTGGATCAATTTCTATGCCGCGTACGGCGGTGTCGAGGGTGTCTCCGATGACTTGCTTGACGTTGCTCGTAGCCTCGGTGTCAAACGTCAGACTGGATTGATCCGGAAGGTCGTCCTGCCGGCGTCACTGCCCGAGATTATGACCGGGGTTCGGACGGGTATCGGTCGCTGCTGGATGCTGGTCGTCGCGGCGGAGATCTTCGGCGCACCGGGAATCGGCCGACAGATCTTCCGGTCGGCGAATTCCCTGCAAGTCGATCGCGTGATCGCGTACATCCTCGTGTTGAGCGTGATGTTCCTGCTGGTCGATACTGCGTTCCGACTACTCCAGCGGAGGGTACTGGTATGGCGGTAGACGCTGACGCGGACAGCGTCACTGTCGAAGACGTCTCGATGGTCTATGACGGTTCGAACGGTCCCGTCGAAGCGCTGCGAGGGGTGTCTTTCGATGTCGATCCCGGCGAGTTCGTGACGATCGTCGGTCCCTCTGGCTGTGGGAAGACGACGCTCTTTCGGATCATCGCCGGACTGCAAACGCCCACTGAGGGTGCAGTTCGGCTTGACGGCGACCCCATCGACGGCCCTGGCCCGGAACTGGGGATTGTCTTTCAGGAGTATCACCTCTTCCCGTGGCGGACGGTCGCCGATAACGTCGGGTTTGGGCTCGAACAGACTGCACTGTCGACCGACCAGCGACGCGAGCGAGTGCAGGAACTCCTCGAGTTGGTCGGACTTGCTGGGTTCGCCGACAGCTATCCGAAAGACCTCTCCGGGGGGATGAAACAGCGCGTCGCGCTCGCACGCTCGCTGGCTCCCGATCCCGACCTGTTGCTTATGGACGAGCCGTTCGGGGCCGTCGACGCCCAGACCCAGACGCTGCTCCAAGCAGAGCTGTTGGACATCTGGGAGGCAACTGGCAAGACCGTGCTCTTTGTCACTCACGACATCGAGGAGGCGGTCAAACTCGGCGACAGAGTCGTTGTGATGGACAGAGAACCGGGCCGCGTTCAGGAGATCATCGATATCGAGCTCGAACGGCCACGCTCGCGTTCCGATCGTGCGTTCGGTAGCTACTACGAGGAGATCCTCGACCGCATCGGGTAGCAACTCAGCAAATTCGGGAGGTGGCTCGGTAGAAAGGCTTCGTCACACGGGGCTCAGTGGGGGTAACTGCTCGTCATTGCCACCGACTTCCAGTAGGCTGTCACGCGTGAAAAACTCGTTTATCGGCGGTCGAAGCGATTCCCTCGATGGTATCCGTTCCCGCTGTCCGTGAACCCGAGATTCGACGGTGCTGTCTCCACCCGGGTCGAGTCGCCCCGGCCCGTACATTCGGTGGGGCGTTCCGGAGTCTTGTATGGACGGTGAGACCGGAAGTGGCATTTTTTGCTGGCACCTACGACGAACAGATACGATGCAAGTCTGTGTGCCGACCCGCGGCGACGGCGGACTCGACGCTGACGTGTCACACCATCTCGGTCGGGCGCCGACCTACACGGTCTACGATACCGAAACCGGGTCCGTAGACGTGTACGACAACGACAGCGACCATCGCGGCGGCAGCGGATCGCCGCCTGAGACGGTCGCCGATATCGGCGCCGACACGCTCGTCTGTGTTCACGTCGGCGCGCGGGCGAGCGATCAACTGCACGCGATGGACATCTCCGTCTACTGTGGCGCCGACGGCACTGTCCGAGAGGCGGTCCAGCGGTTCCAGGACGGTGATCTGGAGCGGGAACTGCCCGGCGACGACACCTGTCGAGGCGACCACGAACACGGAGACGACCACGGTCATAGTCACGAACACGATGGGGGCGAACAATGACACGGGTCACAATCCTCTCGGACAACGAGGTCGGCGGCTCCCGCCCCAAGGGGTTGCGGGCGGAGTGGGGGTTCGCCGCTGACGTCGGCGGCGTCCTCTTCGATACCGGGCAGACGGGCATCGCGGCTGACAACGCCGACAAACTTGGCTTGGGACCATACGAGACGATCGTTCTCAGTCACGGCCACTACGACCACACGAAAGGGCTGCCGGCGTTCGTCGACGACGCCGAGGAGATCTACGTCCACCCGGACGCGTTCGAGCCAAAATATCACGGCGAGGAGTCAATTGGGCTGCCCTACACCCGAGAATGGATCGAGTCACACGCGACAGTCAACACGCACCGTGATCCGGTCGAGATAACCGATAGTCTGTACGCTCTCGGCGAGATTCCACGGCGCTATCCCGATAGCTCGACGGGGGAGATCCGCGACGCCGACGGCACGTCTCGCCCGGACCCAGTCCACGACGATCAATCGCTTGTCGTGACAGGCGAGTCGGGACTCAGTCTGGTTCTCGGCTGTTGTCACGCCGGACTCCGGAACACGATCGAGCACGCCGAGAACGTGTTCAATCAACCCGTACAGACGGTCCTCGGGGGGACGCATCTCCGCTCGCCCGACCCCGACGAACTCGATGAAATCGTCGCGTGGGTCGCCGACCGCGTCGAACGGATCGCGCCGACACACTGTACTGGCCACGGCGCCCGGCGAAGACTCGAAGACGCGTTCGGCGAAGACTACGAACGCGTCGGTGTTGGCTCGACAGTCGAGTTGTAACGGCATTCGAATACCAATTTGGTACTAGCAAAAGGACTATGGTCATCGACATCGTATCCGCACGTGATGGTTCCAAAATGCGGCGAACACGGCCGAGGGAGTGGTGGACAGCGTGGCCCAGGCAATCGCGGCCGTGGCGAGCGGCGACGCGCTCGGGACGCGGACGGACAGTTCGTCGAGTCAGTCGACTCGGAGTCCGTGTTGGACGTCTTCGACGCCGTCTCCGGGCCGGTTGTGACGACGACGGACGTCGCAGACGTGCTCGGTGTCAGCACCGAGTCGGCTCGCCAGAAGCTCAACGACCTCGTCGAGGAGGGACACCTCCGACGGCGCAAGACCGGCCGAACGGTCGTCTACTGGCAACGCGAGTGATACCGGTGGTCGACCCGTCTCGAACTGATTCGACACGACAGTCCGGGCAGGACTTCTCCGAACGGCGCGCCGCCAGTGCGAGTCGGCGGGTGAAACGATGAGCGAGTACCCGCCGGCAATCGACACGGCACTGCCGGTCAGCCCCGGTGAAGGGCGGTATCTCTGTGGACTGCTTTACCGGACACTGCTTGACGAACCGCCGATCGGCAATGGGGAACTCGCGGAGCACCTCGACGTGAGCGGTGCCAGCGTCTCCGAGATGATCGACGCCTTCGACGAGGCCGGACTGGTCGAATACGAACCCTATCGGGGTGCGTCGCTGACCGAGGACGGCGAGCGCCTCGCCCGAGAGATTCTCTGGCGACGCTGTGTCGTCAGTCGCTTTTTCCAACGTAGCAGCGGTGTCGAGTTGGCGGACGACCAGGCGTACAAGATCGGCTGTCTCTTGGACGAGGCGGACGTCGAGGCACTCGCCCGCCAGGTCAACCAACCCTGCTTCATCCGCTGTCAGGCCAATAGCGTTGACGACTGTGGTGAACTGGCAGTCTGAACACTCGCTGTCGACGCCACGAACCACGTCTCGCGTTACTGATCGCTTTCGAACAGTTCACAATCAGCGATCGGGTCAGTCGCGAATCTCTCGATGGCCGCTCGGCAATCGGTGTAGGCTCGGTCGGCCTGTGCCTCCATTCGCTCGGCGACGGCGACTGGATCGGCGGCCTCGTAGACCGACCGTTGGCACGTACTGTCTCTGATGGTCTTCGATTCGACCAACCGATGTGTCACCAGCGTATCGACAATGCGGTAGGCTGTCGTCAGCGCACAGTCCAGTTCGTCCGCGAGTTCCTGGACACTCATCGGCTTGTCGCTCTCTTGGAGACTGGCGTGGGCAGCCTGTTCGGAACCGTTGAGACCGAACATAATCGCCAGCGCCTGGCCAGACTCGGGTTCGGCGACGGCTACCTCCTGGAACGACTGGGGCATCGCTCGTCGTTGGCTCGCGCCGACTTTGTATCTAATCATTCGGATACTCGGATTTATCTTCGAGTAGCAACACGTATTGGGCTCTCTGGGATAGTACCACTACCTATGGCCGACCTCCGCGATGACTTCGTCTACGAGCGCCAGTCTGACCTCTGCCAGGTGTTCTCGAATCCCAAACGGCTCAAGCTGCTCGAACTGCTCCAGAGCGGGCACGAATACACCGTGTCACAGCTACAGAGTGAAACGGACCTCCCCCAATCGACGGTTTCGCGTCACCTACAGCTGATGCGCGACCGCGGGGTCGTCCACAAGCGCGACGACGGCGTTCACAGCTATTATACGCTTGCCGACGACCGGATTGCGACGAGTATGCGCTTGATGCGTGACATCCTGGCCGATCAACTCGAAGACGAACCCGATGCCCCCTCAGTGCGTCCGTAGTGCCTCGTCGGGAAAGACTCTGCTCCTGTACTCTATACACCCGTCAGCACGTCTGCCTTCGAAGACGAGATCGCGACGATCAAATCAGTCTCCGAACAGACTCGGACAAACCTGATCCCGACGCTGAAAGAGCTATAGCGTCCTCGCAAGTCACACACGACCGTCACTGTCAAAGCCTCCGCTCCCGTTTCGACCAGCGATGGAAGTCACATTGCTGGGGACTGGTGATACGACCGGAACACCGACCGTCGGCTGTGACTGTGAGACCTGCGAGCAGGCGCGCACACGCGACATCGAGCGCACCCGGTTTTCGGTGTTCGTCGAGTCGGCGTCCGGCTCGTCGTTGCTTATCGATTTCAGCCCCGATTTCCGCTATCAGTTCCTGCGCGAGGAGTGTGATCCACCGGACGCTGCCGTCGTTACACACATCCATTTCGATCACCTCGACGGACTGGGGAACGTCTATCGGCTCGTCGAGGAGTTGCCGATATACGCGGCTGACGAAACCGATCCGACGACCGGCGAGAGCGTCGCCCAGACTGTTCGAGACCGGTATGACTACCTCGATGCGGTGTCCGTCGAGCCGACTGCTCCGTTTGAGACGATCGAGACGGCGGGCCTGAAACTGACGCTCGTTCCGGTCGATCACCCGCCGCTTTTGTGCTACGGCCTGCTCGTCGAGGATCCCGAGACTGGCGGCCGACTCGCACTCTCGGGTGATACCAGCTATGCGATTCCCGACCGGTCGCTGGCTGTCCTCTCGGGGGCGGATCTCCTGCTTGCGGACGGTATCGTCCCTGCGGAAAACTGCGAGTACCATCCACTGGGTGGTCGCCATCACGACGAGTCGGGTGTCCCGCGGACCTTCGGTGACAAACATATGACCATCGAGGGTGCTCGCCAGCTTGGCGATCGACTCGATGCGACCGAGACACGGCTCGTCCATCTCTCCCATTACATTCCTGCCGACCGGGCGTTCGACGCGGATATGGCCGTTGATGGGGGGCGATTTGAGCTGTGATCGCGAGTCAGATACCGACGGCCGTCACGATGCGAACCGACGGGGCGGCTATTTGGCCACCGCGAGCCACCTAGTCGAACTGGTCTAACCCCGCCTGTCGCCGCTGGTGGCCTGTCGGGTCGTGCACCCAAGCGCTGTGTTCGTCCCGTTCGGCCGCGCGATCGAACGCTGGCGGTTCGGCGGGATCGTATCCCGAACACTCCGGCCCACACTCGACGGCTGCCTCCACGATACGGTTGTGATGTGTACAGTACGGGACGGTCACGTCCCGCGAGTCGGCGTCAGGATCGCAGTTCGCACATCCCGGCAGTTCCGTCGGTCGCCAGCCTTTCCCGTAAGCCCGCTCGGCTAGCTGCCGGCGGGCGTGTCGCTTTGCCGCCGGTTCGATCGTCCGAATCTCCGTGTGTCCTGGCTGCTCTGCGAGAATCTCGATCCCGCCTGCCGCGGTGTCAAGCGGTGTCGGCTCTCTGATCACTTCGCGCTCGTTGCGCTCGGGATCGAACCGCCAAATCCCCACTGGGTCGGGGATGCGGTTGCGATGTGCACCAGTCACGTAGGAGGCCGTCGCCAGAATCACCTCGTCGAACAGCCCGAGCGCGACGTCCGTTCGGAGTTGCCGTTGGAGCTCGCCCGGTCGATCCAGATCGGGCTTGTTCTCGATGCCAACCAGCCGATCGAACCACGCGTCTGGGTAGCGCGCGGTCTGTCGCACTTTCAAGACACCGTCCTGTCGTTCGCGTTCGAGCACCCCGATCCCGACGCCCCGTTCGATCAATGATCGCGCTCGGTCCGGTCGCAGGTCCGGGAAGACGCGCCGCCAGTCACGCATTTGACCGATACCGACGTTCGCCTCGATGAGTCGATCCGGAATCACCCGGTCGGTGATAGTCGCCCGTTGCTCGAACTCCGGACCGGGCTTGAGGATGACTGTATCGATGATACGGCGTCCGTGGACGCTCGCGCCGAGTTGGCGACTAACCACCCGCTGATCGCCTGCAAGCGTCGAACATAGCGCCAGCTCGAACGCGTATTCGCGCACGTCGAGAGATTCGTCCCGACGGGCAAAAGCGTCCCGCCCAGTATATCTGATTCCGTAACCCCGTATATATGGGTGCTAGTGACACGGGGTAAGTGATCGGTGTAAATGCCGATATACAGGCCTAGGGGCTATGAAAAAGCATCATATGCCTATTGGGGCGTGTTTCTCACGCGCTGGGAATGTGGCGGTCGTTTACTAAGATAACGCTCTGAGTAGCGAATGAAGAGCCACCCCACACCCGATATATGGGGGTTATACAATGACAGATGGTTGGAATATAGTCGTCTGCGTCAAACAGGTACCAGACGCAGATGATGTCTCGATAGACCCGGAGACGGGACGGTTGAATCGCTCCGACGCCGAGGCCGTGATGAACGCGCCGGATTACAACGCGGTCGAGGCGGCGCTGGAACTGCGTGATGCGGTCGGCGGAACGGTCACGGCCCTCACGATGGGGCCGCCGAACGCCGACGCGGTGTTGCGCGTGGCCGTCGGAATGGGTGCCGACGACGGTGTCCTCCTGTCGGATCCGGCCTTCGGCGGCAGTGACACCTGGCCGACGAGTCTCGCATTGGCCCGTGGGGCCGAGGAACTGGGCGCCGACGTTGTCCTCGGTGGCGAGGAGACGACTGACTCCTCGACCGGTCAGGTCCCGCCGGGCATCGCCGCCCACAACGGCTGGGCACAGCTCACCTACGTTGAGGAGCTCGAACCCCGACCTGACGAGGGCCGGCTCGTCGCGAAACGTGACGTCGAAGGCGGCTACGAGCGCGTCGCCGCCGACCTTCCTGTCGTCGTCGCGATGGGCTTTGGCGAGAACGATCCTCGTCCTGCGGGGCTGCACCGCAAGATCTACGCCGAGGCCGACTTCGAACCCGAGACCTGGACGGCCGAAGACCTCGGCGTCGAAGACGAGGTCGGACTCGCCGTGTCACCGACGCAGGTCGGCGGGATGGCAACAGCCGATCCGGTCCCGCGCGAACAGGAAGTTGTCGACGAGACCGACGAGCTTGCCGAACAGATCACGGAGGTGCTTTGAGATGGCCGCAACGAGCGATACCAGTGCCGATATCGAGGAGCACGACGACGTCTGGGTGTTCGTCGAACAGCACGACGGTGCGGTCGCAAGTGTCACCTGGGAACTGTTGAGTAAAGGCCGAGACCTGGCCGACGAACGCGGTGAGGATCTCGTCGCGCTGGTGATGGGTGAGGACATCGACGCGACGGACATTCCCCAGCAGTGTATCGCCCGCGGAGCCGACGAGGTCCTGGTCGCCGACGATCCGGTGTTCGAACCGTATCGGCCCGATCCCTACGGTGAGCAGTTCCGGCATCTCGTCGAGACGCGCAAGCCCGCTGTCGCGCTGATCGGCGGGACTCACACTGGCCGGGACTTCGCCGGTCGGGTTGCGGTGCCGACCCACGCCGGACTGACCGCCGACTGCACCGAACTGGAGATGGCAGACGGTCGCTACGAGATGCGTCGGCCGGCCTTCGGCGGGGACGCGCTGGCGACGATTATCTGCCCCGAACACCGCCCGCAGATGTCGACCGTTCGGCCGGGCGTGTTCCCGGCCGCAGAACCCGAGGAGGACCGCGACGGCGAAATTGAAGACGTCGAGGTCGTCGTCGACGAGTCGGAGACGATGACCGAGGTGCTCGACCGTGAGGTCGGTGACGTCGCCGATATCACCGACGCGGAGATTGTCGTCGCTGGCGGGATGGGTGCAGAGGGCGACTTCGAGCCGCTGTGGGAACTGGCTGACCTACTGGGCGGCGAAGTCGCGGCGACTCGCGACGCCGTCGAGGAAGGCTGGATCGAGCCCGCACGTCAGGTCGGCCAGACCGGCAAGACAGTCCGGCCGAAACTGTACATCGCGGCCGGAATCTCCGGTGCGATCCAGCACCTCGAAGGGATGGACGACAGCGAGACAGTGATCGCGATCAATACCGATCCCAACGCACCGATCTTCGACAACGCTGACTACGGTATCGTCGGGGACCTCCACGAGGTCGTCCCCGAGTTGATCGAGTACTTCGAGGAACACGAGGAGGCGATTCCAGTATGAGTGAGACCCCGAACTACGACAATATGTACGACGCAATCGTCGTCGGCGCAGGACTGGCCGGTGCGACGGCCGCACTGACGATGGCCCGCGACGGGCTGGACGTGATTATGATCGAGCGCGGCCCGTCCCCGGGGACGAAAAACGTCTTCGGCGGCGTCCTGTACACGCCCCGGATCCGCGAGCTGACGGACTTCGAGGACGCTCCGAAGGAACGGTACGTCGCCAAGAAGACCTACAGTATGCTCAGCGAGGAGGGCGACGAGACCTCCGTATCCGTCGCGCCCTCGTCCTGGCGCGAAGAGCCGCACAACGACTCCTGGATGGTGCTTCGCCGGGACTTCGACGAGTGGTTCGCCGAGCAGGCCGTCGACGCGGGCGCGATGCTGGTCACCGAAACGACGGTCACGGATCTGATCAAAGAGAACGGCGAAATCGTCGGCGTCGAGACTGATCGACCCGACGGTGAGTTGCGCGCGCCTGTGGTCGTCCTCGCAGAGGGTGCCAACTCGCTGGTTAGCGAGGCGGCCGACCTCAAACAGCAGGACGACCGGGACAACGTCGCCGTCTCGGTCAAGGAGGTCCGCAAGTACGATCGAGAGAAACTCGAAGACCGCTTCCACATCGACGGCGACGCCGGCCTGGCCGCTCACTACTTCGGTGACGGGGCCTGTGGCGACGCGGTCGGCGGCGGCTTCCTGTACACCAACAAGCGGACTGTCTCGATTGGGGTCGTCTACTCGATCGAAGACGCCGCTCACGACGACAAGACGCCTGACGAGGTGCTGGAGGAGTTCAAGCAACACCCCGCCGTCGCGCCGCTGGTGCGTGGCGGTCGGATGGTCGAGTACTCTGCCCACGCGATTCCCGAAGGCGGCCCGGACTCGATGCCCGAACTGGTCCACGACGGCGCGGTCATCGTCGGCGACGCCGCCGGCCTTGTCCTCAACAGCGGGGTCCACCTCGAAGGGACGAATATGGCCGTCGAGAGTGGCTATCACGCCGGTCGGGCCATCTCCGACGCGCTCGCCCAGGACCGGACTGACGCGGCCGCGCTGGCCAGCTACGAGACCGACCTCCGCAACTCGTACGTCGTCGAGAACCTGGATCACTACGGCTGGTTTATGGACACCGCCGCCGAGGAGAAGGAGTTCCTGTTCGACGACCTGCCGCGGGCGCTCGGACAGGCCGGCGACGCGTACTTCAAGATGGACAACACGCCGAAAGACGAACACGTCTCGGAGGCAAAGAGCCACATCCTCGATGCGACCGGTGGCTGGCTCGGCGCGGCAAAGAAAGCCTGGAAGTTCCGTAAGATGCTATCATAACAATGAGTACCGCAAAACCCAACGTTCCCGACACCCCTGAGGTAGAGCGCGAATCGATCGAAGACCGCCTGTACACCGTCAAGTACAGCGACAGTGGCGAATCCCACCTCGGCATCAAAGTCGAGGGGATCTGCGAAGAGAAGTGTACGAACTACGAGTGTGTCAACGCCTGTCCCGCGGACGTCTGGCGGGCCGAAGAAGGTGGCGTACCGACGATCGCCTACGAGAACTGCCTGGAGTGTGGCACCTGTCGGTTCGCCTGCCCGCACGGCAACGTCGAGTGGGAGTACCCCGAGACCGGTAACGGTGTCTCCTACAAGTTCGGGTAGTGCGAGGTTCTGACTGAAAGGAGGAACCTCGAACGAAGCGAGGGGTCTCGGACGGAGCGAACGGTCGCAAACTACAGCGATTTCTCGAAACTGATCAGTTCGTACTCGTCGAACGACCGTCGTCCCTGTTCTTCGAAGCCGTGTGCCGGATAGAACTCTGTCGCCGCCCGCTGGCGGCGAGCCGTCTCCGCGAACAGTCGCGTCGCACCGCGTTGGCGGGCAGCTTGCTCCAGCCGATCCAGCAACGCCGAACCCAGTCCTGACCGTTGGTGATCAGGATCGACGCGCATCCGGAACAGCTCGGCCGTGTCGCCATCAATTGTGAGCCCGCCCATCCCGACGATGTCGCCGTCCAGATCCGCGACCAGGAACTCGCCGCCAGAATCGAGATATTCGGACTCGATCCGGCGGAGGTCGTCGATGCCGGGCACGTCTTCGGGGTCGGTTCCCTCGGCGGCCATCGCCCGCTCGTTCAGCGCCAGCACGGCGTCGGTATCGCCGGGCTCGAACCGGCGGATCGTGGCGTCGGTCATCGCGACAGCTGCCCCTGTATGCCGAGACGAGCACTCACGCTCGGGGATCGACTGACAACCATCGCGATCACGTGAAATCGATGTCCTCACGCGTGGTAACCTCGCCGAACAGGAACTCGGCGTGTTCCAGCGCGTACTCGCGATGGTCGTCCTCGATCGCGCCGACGGCGTCCTCGAGCAGGATCGGCCGGTAATCACGCACTCCGGCACTGGAGGCCGTATGCAGGACACAGACGTTCGCCAGCGTCCCGACGATCACCAGATCGTCGATACCACGGGCATCGAGCCATCCCTCCAGCTCAGTCTGATAGAAGGCGTCGTAGGTGTGCTTCTCGACGACTAGGTCCGCGTCGTCAGGGTCAAGTTCGTCGACGAGCCGGGCTTCCCAGGAGTCTTCAAGCACGTGCTCGCCCCAGCGCTCGAACTCGTCGTAGTAGTGGGCGTCCTCGAACTGCTCGGGCGGGTGAACGTCCCGGGTGAACACGACGGTCGTCCCTGCCTCGTTCGCTCGGTCGACCAGTTCGGCGCAGGGCTCGATCGCTGCCTCACTGCCGGGTGCATAGAGGCTGCCGTCAGGATGACAGAACCCGTTTTGCATATCGACCACCACGACGGCTGTCGAATCGGGATCCAGGCGCATATCGACACGTATCAACCTCTCAGTGGATAGATGTGCCGAATCAAATGTGTTTTTATATTTGAAGAACGTGTCCGGATATATGCGTCCCCGCACCGTCTTGCTTGTCGTACTCGTCGGGGTGCTCGCGGTGGGATCTATCGGCCCCTCCACAGGCGCCACGAGTCCTGATCACGATATCGAGCAGCTATCAGACCAGCCGTTTGCGGACACGGAACTGCCGGATCCACCCGGCGACCCACTCGGCTGGGAGAACGGATATTGGTACAACGAGTCGATCGACGTGACACCCGAAGACGGCCTCAACGACAGCGAACTCGACACCGTCGTTGCGCGTTCGATGGCTCGAGTCGAGTACATTCGAGGTATTGAGTTCAACGAGACCGTCCCGGTCGAGGTGATCAGTCGTGCGGAGTTCAGTGACAGCCGGAGCGCCAGTAACGCGACCACATCGACGGCCAATCGGATCCACCAGAACGTCAAGTGGGAGGCGATGCTTTCTATCGGTGAAGACGAAAACGCACTCTCCTCGTTCCAGTCAACACAGACGGCGACGATCGGCGGCTATTACAGCCCCAGCGACGACCGGATCGTGATCGTCTCGGAGAATGCGACGACGCCAAAGATGGACGAGATTACGCTCTCACAGGAGCTGTTCCATGCCCTGCAGGACCAGCAACTCGAAATCTCGTTCGATCGGTCGACTCGGGAGGGACTCAACGCGGGCAACGGGATTATCGAGGGCGATGGCAATCTCGTCGATCAACTCTACCAGTCCAACTGTGGGGACGACTGGGACTGTGTGACCCCGAGTAGTGACGATTCCAGTGGTGGCGGAGACACGAGCGGGATCAATTACGGGATCTACCTGACACAGTACCAGCCGTACAACGACGGCCCGACGTTCGTCTCCCAGATCTACTCGGAGGCAGGTAGCTGGGACGCCGTCAACGACGTCTATGACAACCCGCCGACCAGCACCGAACAGGTCATCCATCCCGAGAAATACCCAGACGAAGGCCCGCTCAACATCACGTTCACCGATTCGAGCAGCGACGAGTGGTACGTGCCGGATCTGGGTAACGGAAGCGTCGATTATGCCCGCTTCGGTCAGGCCGGGCTGAGTGCGATGTTCCTGCGGCCGGTGATCGCAACACAGTACAGTGACGTTCCGGTTCTCAACCGCACCCAGATCTTCAGTGACGGGAGACTCAACTACGGCCTCGATGTTACCGACGGCTGGGGCAACGACCGACTGTATCCATACGCTACAGACGAGTCGGCAGAGACGAACGAAACTGGCTACGTCTGGCAAATTGAGTGGGACACCGTCGATGACGCCGGTGAGTTCGCCGACGGCTACGCCGAGTTGCTCGAATACTACGGTGCCGAACCGGTCCCAGAAAACGAAAGTACCTACCGGGTCCCTGACACCGAATCGTTCGGTGACGCGTTTTATATCGGACACGACGGGCAGACAGTAACGATCGTCAATGGGCCAACCGTCGACGATCTCTCGGAGATTCGTGCTGGTGTGGCCCCGGCCAACGAGACCACTGTGGACTCCCTGGCCGATCCTAAGACAGATCGTCTCGGCTGGGAGAACGGCGTCTGGCACAACGAATCGATCGACGTAACGGCCGAAGACGGCCTCAACGAAACTGAACTCGACCTTGTTGTCGCCCGTGGGATGGCCCGCGTCGAGCACGTCCGCCAACTGGAATTTGAGGAAACGCCACCAGTCGAAGTCATCAGTCGTAACGAGTTCCGTGAGGAGGCAAGCAACATCTACAGCAACGTCACCGAGAGCCAGAGACTTGCGGCAAACATCTACTACGAGGCGTTGTTGATGGTCGATCAGTCGACTGACGCTGTTTCCGTCCAGCAATCGAACACTGCCGGCGGCACTGGGGGGTATTACGATCCCGAGAGTGGTGAGATCAAAATCGTGTCGGAGAACACGACGACTCCTCAGATGGACGAGGTCACGCTTTCCCAGGAACTGTTCCACGCCCTGCAAGACCAGCAGTTCAACATCTCCTCGTTCGACCAGTCGACACAGGAACTGCATAACGCGAAAGACGGTATTATCGAGGGTGACGGCAACTACGTCGATCATCTCTATCAACAGGCCTGTGAAAACGAGTGGGGTGGAGAGTGCATTATGCCCGAGGAGGGCGATCCCCCGTCTGACTTCGAGCCCCATCTCGGCCTCTATCAGATCAAGCTCCAGCCCTACAGCGACGGTCCTGCGTTCGTTCGCACTCTCCACGAAGAGCAGGGTTGGCAAGCAGTGAACGCGGTCTACGAGAGTCCACCAGCCTCGACCGAACAGACGATCCACCCGGACAAATACGGTGTAGACGAACCGACGAACGTGACGGTCACCGACGCGTCCAGTGCGGACTGGCAGCCACTCGCTGTCGAAAACGGGACCGATTACCAGTCGTTCGGTGAAGCCGGGCTATATGTGACCCTTTGGTATCCAGGATACGAGATCCTGACTGAAGATGGCAATTCCAGTCAAATCATCATCCCCTACCGCAACCACGTGAATCAGAACGGACAGCCCCTCGACCTGTACAACTATGACCACCCGTATATTGCAGGCTGGGACGGTGATAAGCTCGTCCCGTATGTGACCAACGAGACCGCTGAGATCATCAACTCAGACGACCCCTACGAACTTGGTACCCTTGAGACCGGCTACGTCTATAAGTTGGCCTGGGACACGGAGAGCGATGCCGCGGAATTCATCGACGGATATGAACAGTTGCTCGAATATCACGGTGCACAACCCGTCTCAGATGCCGACAGTACCTATATAGTCCCTGACTATGAGCGGTTCGGTGACGCGTTCTACGTCGAACACGATGGGAAGACAGTGACAATCGTCAACGCACCCACTGTCGAGGACCTCTCGGCAATCTATGCTGGTGCGGTCGCGCCGAACGGTACCGACTCGAATGCAACAACGACGGACACCGACAAGACGACGACGGACACTGGTGACGGGTCCGGCCCGGGCTTTAGTGTCGTCGCCGCGTTGATTGCACTGCTTGCGAGCGCCGCCGTTGCCGTTCGACGCCGCAGGTAAGCGCTGTCCGGAACGCCTTTGCTCGGGGAGTCCCTTACAGGGGCTAATGCGACGGTACCTCGCGATCTTTGCGCTTGTGGCTGCCCTCACGATCGCGGGCTGTATCACACCACCCTCGACTACCGATGACATCGGCGTCGAGAACGGGTACCGCTACGACGCCGAGATCACGGTCACGATTGAGGACGGCCTCAACGCCAGCGAACGCGAGGCTGTCGTCGGGCGCGCGATGGCTCGTGTCGAGTACATCCGCGGCCACGAGTTCCAGGAGAGCGTCGCGGTACAGGTCATCTCCCGTGCCGAGTACCGCAACCGCACCAGTGACGCTTCGAACGCCGCAAATCTAACCGATCGGCAGCGCTGGAACGAACAGGTCTGGGAAGCGTTGCATATCATCGGCGAAGACGAGACGTATCCCGAAGCGCGGGCGACAAATCGTGGGTCGTCGGTGGTTGGCTACTACTCGTCGAGTGATGAGAAGATCGTCCTCGTCAGCGACTCCTCGACACCGCGGGTCGCCCCCGGGACGCTCGTCCACGAACTCGTCCACGCGCTCCAGGACCAGCAACTCACACTCGGTGAGACACGCCAGCTGCAAGACGAGCAACTTGCGGTCTGGAGCCTCGTCGAAGGCGACGCCAACTACGTCCAGGACCGCTACGAGAGCCACTGCGGGGTGACCTGGGAGTGTCTCGAACCGCCACAGGCAGTGGGAAACCGGCCGGGCTCGTTCAATCAGGGGCTGTTCCTGGTGAGTTACCTGCCGTACGCCGAGGGTCCCGACTTTGTCGGCACGCTGCGCGAGCGTGGCGACTGGGCGGCCGTCGATGACGGGTACGAGGCCTTCCCCGCGAGCACCGAACAGGTCATCCATCCCGAGCGCTACCCCACTGATCAGCCGGAAAACGTGTCAGTCCCGGACCGCTCGAGCGACGAATGGGAGCGGTTCGACGACCTCGAACGCCCGAGCTACGACACCGCTGGCGAGGGGTCGATCTACGCGATGTTCGCCGCGACTGGTGTGATTGATCGAAGCGGGGCAGCGCGCTACGATTACGACCATCCGCTCTCGACCGGCTGGACAGGCGATCGGATCGTCCCCTATCGCAACGGCAGCGGCGGCTACGGCTACGTCTGGCGACTCTCCTGGGAGACTCCCGGAGAGGCTCGTGAGTTCGTTGACGGGCATCGGACGTTGCTCGATCGGCGAGGCGCCGATCGACTCGCTGACGACCGCTACCGCCTCGCAGACGGCGGGTTCGCCGATGCGTTCCGACTTTCGCGGAACGGACGGACGGTGACGATCGTCAACGCTCCGACGACCCCTGAGCTCGCTGCCGTCCACGCACCGTCCTGACGGGAATAGGTCCCTTTTTTCATCTGCGGCGGGTAGCAGACGTATGACCGACTCAGGGCCGTTCGACTTCCTCGGGGCGGACGCGATCCGTTCAGAGCGAGCGACCGACGCGTATTTCGATCGCACGGTCGAGGCGCTCGAACACGCGGGCAAGAACCCCCACGTTGTCGCCGAAGTGACCGCCGACCAGTTTCCCGACGGTGACTTTGAGGTGCTGGCCGGGCTGAAAGACCTCGCGCACCTCTTTGAGGGCTATGCGGTAAACGTTTCGGCGCTGCCGGAAGGACAGCTGTTCGACGGGGGTCCAGTGGCCCGCATCGAAGGCGATTACCTGGAGTTTTGCCGGCTGGAGACGGCACTGCTTGGGTTCGTATCACACGCCAGTGGCATTGCGACGAACGCCTTGCGAGCGCGGCAGGCCGCCCCGGACTCGACGGTGTTGAGCTTCGGCTCGCGACACGTCCATCCCGCAATCGCGCCGGTCGTCGAGCGGGGTGCCCTGATCGGTGGCCTCGACGGCATCTCTAACGTTGCCGCTGGCGAGATGATCGGCCGGGAGGCCGGGGGGACGATGCCCCACGCACTGGTGCTGTGCTTTGGTCGGGGCAACCAGGAGATGGCCTGGCAGGCGTTCGACGAGGCTGTCGGTCCCGACGTGCCCCGTGTCGCGCTCTGTGATACGTTCACCGACGAAGTCGACGAGACGCTTCGCGCCGTCGAGACGATCGAGGACATCGACAGCGTCCGACTCGACACGACGGGGTCCCGGCGTGGTGAGTTCAGACATATCATCAAAGAGGTCCGGTGGGAACTGGACGCACGCGGTCACGACGATGTGTCGATTTTCGTCAGTGGTGGCCTCGGACCGGACCAGTTGCGCGAGCTTCGAGACGTCGCTGACGGGTTCGGTGTCGGCGGATACGTCAGCAACGCGGATCCCGTCGATTTCGCACTGGACATCGTCGAAGTCGACGGACAGCCGACTTCCAAACGTGGGAAACTCGCCGGCGTGAAAGACGTCTACCGGACGCCCGACGGCGGCCATCACGTTGCACTCGCGGACCGCCCCGGTCCTACCGACGGCGAGTCGCTGCTGGAGCCGCTAGTTCGGGACGGCGAGATCGTCCGGGAGTTCGATATCGAGCAGGCCGCGCGGCTGGCCAGCCAGGACGCCGACGCTGTCGGATTTACGAGCGAGTGAGCGAATCGCGGCGTTACTGTTGCCCGACTGGCTCGTCAGGGTAGTCCTTTTCGCCGACCTCGATCGGAACGTCTAGCCAGTTTTCCATCGGGATCAGCGGACACTCGTAGGCCTTGTTGTACGCGCAGGTCGGGTTGTACGCCTCGTTGAGATCCAGAATCCAATTTCCGTCCGCAGTCTTGTGTTCGTCCGGCTCGAGGTCGATATACCGACCCGCGCCGTAGGTACCCTCGTCGTTGGTTTCGTCGCGGAACGGCACCCACAAACGGTCTTCGCCGCCGACCGGCTGGTAGGCCTGCAGGGTCAGTGTTTCACCGTCGACCTCGAACCGGAACTCACCGTAGCGAACGTACTCCTGAGAGCCGTCGGCGGTCGTCTCGACGGTGATTCGCTCTTTGTCGTCGTGTTCGTACAGTTCGAGTTCGAACCGATACGCCGGGTCGATCGGGTAGTATTCCAGCCCCGCGAAATCGGCGTGGTTCGGAATCGGTGATCGCGGGTGTGAGCCGAAGTACTGCTCTTTTTGCTCACGCTGCTGCTTGAGTTCGCTTTGCCAGTCGCTGCTCATATCCAACGGTATGGTGAGCGGCCAGTTTACTCTTCCGACTGTTGTGCATTATCAGAACAAGACTGTCCAGTAGCGTCCGCAGCCCGTGGCAGCGACACCGTGACACAGGTTCCGTGTTCGCGCTCAAAGCTGAGTGAGCCGTCCAGTGCCTCAACGACCCACTTGACGGTCCAGAGTCCGACGCCACTGGTGTGTTCCAGTGGCGTTTCACGACCGCTCGAGAGGGGTTCTATTTCGTAGTCCGGAATCCCATCGCCGTCATCGCAGACGGCCACCTTGATGACGGTATCAGTCGGTTCGACGGTAATCTCAGCACGCTTGCTTGCGTGTTCGAGGGCGTTTTCGAGCAGCTCATCGATCGCGATCTGTACGATGGAGTGCCCCTCGATGTAACACTCCTCGGGTATTTCGACAGACAGTGACACGTCCTCCGGCGGTTGCAAATTCCCCACCGTTTTCCGGACGAGTCCGCTGAGTTCCGTCGGCTTGGTCTCGACATCCAGCGAGCGGAGCACGCTGTCGAACTTCTCTCTCCGTCCGATGATCGTGTCCACGTTGCGTTCAATGACGTCCATCCGTTCTCTGATTTCCGGATCGTCGATGCGTTGCTCGACCACTTCGGCGTTGCCTCGGATGGCCGTCATCACGTTTCTGAGATCGTGTCTTAGCAATCGGTTGAGTACCGATAGACGCTGTTCGCGTCGTCGCCGATCAGTAACGTCCCGCAGCGTAAGCACGCGCCCGGTCACGACGCCGTGGCCGGCTTCGATCGGTGTCGCTTGCACGTCGAAATACCGTTTGGCACAGGCTGCTGTATCGATCGCGACTTCCGTCTGTGTCATCTCAGGGTCGAGGTCAGCTGTCGCTTCCGCGAGAGCGGGCGCAACACGATCGAGCGCGCGACCGACCACGTCTGTCCGCGAGCAGTCAAACAGCGATCCTGCGGCCGGATTGAGATCGAGTATCTCGTTGTCGTCGCCGACGACGATCACCGGATCGGGCGTTCGTTCGATGTGTTCCGAGCGAGCGAGTTGTCGTGCGGCCGGCACGACTGTGAGGAGTCGATAGCGGCCGGTCGTCGCCGCGAACATCACCCCGCTCGCGACGAGTGCGGGTGGTGTCGGGTCGATTCCGGCGGGAACGACGCCAGTGAGGTAGGCCACGTTCGCACCCACGGGCAGCCCGACCGCGAGCACGAGAGTGGCCGCCTGGGTTCGATGGATCCGCTCGGTGAATAGTGCGAGTCTGAGAAGGTAGCCGCCACTGACAGCGAGGATGGTGTAGGCATATATCGCGTTGATCCAAAACCAGAGTCCTAGTCCGGCGTCTAGGATGACCAGCGTCCCGGCCGTCTCAAGTGTCGGGTCGATCCAGAACAGTTCGTGTGGGCCGACCGGCGCGTTCGTGATCGCGACGACCGAACTCACAAGCGGCACGACCGCGAGGGCACCGATGCGACGCCTCGTGACCCATTCGCCCCCGCCCGTGTACCCGGCGATGAACACGAGCCACGTGACTGGTGTGAGGCCGATACCGGCGAACATAATCCCGTGGAAGACGACTTTCAGCCCCAGGTTTGTCTGGACGAGTGAGATCCCGTAGGCGAGTGACCACCAGCCGGCAACGATCACGAGTGCGAGCAACCGTTGCTGACCGGCGACCGAGCGATTGAACTGCATTGCGCCTACGATGAACGCCGCTACTGCTGGCGCTAGAAACAGCGGTATGACGTGGATCGACCATCCCCAGCCCATACCTACCGTCCACTCCTGCGAATGCCGAGCGTATCAAACATTGGCATTTGGGTCACTCACTCGTCCCAGGCGTCGGGCCAGACATCGGCCGCTCGCATACTGGGCTCGGCATCCGACAGGTCGTCTCTGAGTCGCTGTGGGTCGATCCGACTGAGGTCCGCCCCGGCCAACTCGCGGACGAACAGTGCCACGAGCATCGCGTGTTCGCGGAGTGTCCGGCGATCGACTTTGTCTCTGGTGTCTGCGCGTGTATGGGTCCACCCCCGGTCCCAAGTGCCCGTCGCGTCGCTTGCCTGGCTATGTACCTGCAACGCTGGGATGCCTCGACGGAGAAACGGCCAGTGATCGCTGTATGGATGTGGACGGTCCTGTCTCTCCAGTGGATGGCCGACCGCTCCAAACGTCTCTTCTGCGAGCGCGCCCAGTTCGTCACTCCCGTGAGTCAGTGCCTGCACTGTCCGTTCCCGCCCGACTCCGTCGAGGTTGACGACTGCGTGTACGTCCTCGGTATCGACGTTTGCCGCGAGGGTCTCACTGCCCTGCAGACCCAGCTCCTCACAGCCGACCAATGCAATTTCGACGCCACGGTCTAACTCCAGGTCGCGAAGCGCCTCGACTACCGTGGACAACACGGCGACGCCACAGCCGTTATCCAGCGCCCCTTCTCCGACGTCGTGGGCATCGTAATGGGCAATCAGGAGCACGGACGTATCGGTCTCTGGACCAAACCGACCACGGACGTTCTGGCTGGTCCCCGGTTCGACCGTGGCGGTGACGTTCAGCCTGGCGGCTGCTCCTTCCCGGGCGTATTCGCGGAGCCACTCGCCGGTCTCGTGGCTGACTCCCACCGCGGGCAAGGTGTCGCCGACCCGGAGTGAGCCGGTCGGCGGGAGCTGTCCAGGTCGGTGATTCGCGAAGATGAACCCTGCGGCGCCACGCTCGGCCGCGTGGCCGATCTTTTCGGTCCGGTGGATAAATCGATCGGCCGACGGCGGCGTGTCTGCGCTCGCGACGACGATCGCGTCCCTGACGTCTCGTTCGTCGAGTTCCGCCGGCGTGCCGTATCCGACATCCACCAGTGGTGCCTCGACGGTCGCCTCCGGGCAGTACGGGAGCGCTCGCGCTTTGAAGGTCCGCTCGCGGTCACGGCTGTGGACGTGGACCAACAGTGACGTCTCTCCACGCGTCCACTCCGGGATCGCGAACGACTCCTGGCGGACGTTCTCGACGCCGAGTGCCTCGAGTTCGTCGCTCAAGAACTGTGCCGCGCGCTGTTCGCCCGGATGTCCCCCGAGTCGGTCCTCGAACTCCGCCAGTGTCGTCACCACGCGCCAGGGACGGTCGGACTGCCAGATCATCCCGAGACGCCGCGCCACCCGTTCGTCCATAGCGAGTGCGTCGAACGGAGGGACCAAAAAACTCCCCTGCACGGACGACACGGTTGTATCTGTGCGTCTAATCACAGTCGAGGCAATTCCGGGGGAGTTGGGGACTCACCATCACCGCTCCAGTTCGGCGGCGACCGACTGCAGACGCTCGATCCGCCGGTCGGTCGGTGGGTGTGACTGGAGTTTGATCGTGAGTTCGTCGTCGTTTGCTGACCCGTCGCGGGAGAATCCGTACGGGAGCAGACACAGCCCTTCGACGAGACTGTCCATCGATCGGAGGTCCGTTTCGGGGCTCGATTCGACCTCGTCGTCGAGCTTCCGGAGCGCGCTGGCGAGTGCCTCCGGCTCCCCGGTCAGCATCGCCCCCGCCCGGTCGGCCGCGAACTCCCGGTCCCGGGAGAGCCGGTGAGCGAGGTAGACAACTGGCGTCGCCAGGAGCCCCAGACCGACGCCACCGAGCACGAGCGAGAGGCCCGCCGTAACCAACAGTGACACGGGCGAGGTCGGATCCGTCCAGCCCCCCGCAACGATCAGCGCGAACAGCACCGCGCCCCCGAAGAGGTTCGCCCGCAGCCAGCGCGGGAGCCCGGCCACAGGCCGATCGCTCGCCAGTGCCGGCAGAAACGTCGCCAGAGTCATCACCGTCGCGTCCCGGTTCTGGAGATGCGCGAGTTCGTGTCCCAGCACCGCGTCCAGTTCTGCGTCGGTGAGTTGTTCGCGCAACCCGCTGCTGAGGACGATCATCGGATCGCCGCCGCCGACGGAAAAGCAGTTGGGCGTCGTCGAGTCGATCAGCCCGACCGCCGGTGGCTGGCGATCGAGGAGCGCCGAGAGCCGCTCGACGCGGTCGTGTAGCTCCGGGGCGTCCGATGCAGAGAGGCGCGTCACGTCCGCTCGGGACAGTGCCATCGCCCGTGCAGTCCGGAGCTGGACGGCGAGCAAGCCCGAAAGCGAGAGTCCGACCAGTACCGCCCACCAGACCACGCCCGGAATCGCCGGCGCGACCGCACCGTGTGCACGCTCGACGAGCGGAGCCAGCAGCCCCAAAAGCGCAGTGACGAACACCACGTTAGCCACTACGATCGCGAGTACCGTTGCCGCCAGCCGTCGCCGGAGCGATGTCGGTCGATGCGGGGACACGTATCAGCAATGTATTCACAGCACCGAATCAAAACTATTGTGGACTCCTCACGCAACTTGAGTGTTCGAATAGTGAACAACAAGCTATTTGATCGCTACACGTGACACGTCCACACGTGGGACAAGACCTTCGCAGAGCCGCCCTGCTCACGGTCGCCCTGGGTGCACTCCTGCTGGCGGCGTCGCTGATGCCGGCGGCGGGCCTGGGATCGTTCCCGTCCGCCGGGAGCGACGCCGGTGGGGATAGCCGCCCGGCCGCGTCGACGGGGACGGCCACGGAGACGCCGATCGAAACGGCGACAGAGACAGCGACGCCGACCGATACGGCGACGTCGACAGAGCCAGCGACGCCGACCGAAACTGACACCTCAGCCGGCGACCCGCCGGACCGATCCGACGGCTCCGGTTCCGTGTTCACAGAGCTTTTGACGGTGTTCTCGCTGATCACGTTCGGTGTGGTCGGTTCGACGCTGGCCGCTGCTGGGTACGCTGGGACCGTCCTGGCTGTCAGCACTGTCGCCGGTCCTGCTGTCGCGGAACGGCTGCCGTTCGGTGCCGGGATTCGATCGCTCCCGACTGCGACGATGGCGACGCTGATCGGGCTGTCCGGCTCTCTCAGCCGGTTCTTCCGCAGCGTCGGGTCGGGCGCTGACGCGCTCGTGGCCGGGCTCAGCGGGTTGACCGGTACCGTCGGCTCGATCGGGGTGGGGCTCACTGTAGTCCTCTCCCGTTCAGTCTCGCTTGGCAGCGGGCTCTCGGCCGGCGTCGGTTCGCTGTTCGGATCGCTGGGTGACGCATTGTCGTCGCTCACCCGCAGTGGCGCGACTCGGACGACCGCTGGGACGACAAAAGCCACGAGTGTCGACGCCCGTTCGGCCGCCGGCGTCGACCCCGATACCCCCTCCGAGCCCGACGAGCCGACGACAGTCTCGGGAGCCTGGGAGCGGATGACTGACCACATCCCGGTCTCCGACAAGTTCGCGAAGACGCCCGCCGAGCTTCGTAACGCCGCGATAGAGCGCGACTGGCCTCGAGACCCCGTCGAGCGTTTGACGGCCGTCTTCAGGGAAGTCCGATACGGCAGCAGCGACCGGACGGACGAACACACCGAAACGGCGTTGTCCGCGTTCGCGGAGTTGCGGTCCTACTGGGAGGACGACCAATGATCTCTCGGTCCACGAAACGTCTGGTTCTGTCTCTGCTGGGGGGTCTGACGCTCGCGGCGGCGATCGCAGTCGTCCTGCTGCCCCAGTCGCCCACAGTCGTTACGCAGTACGGTCAGACGTTCGAGGGGTCGATGCTGCTGCTCGTGCTGGCAGGCGTCTTCGCGGCCCTCGGCGTTCGCTATGGGTATCGCGTGGTGACCCACCGCGGCGGGGAGCCACCGTTCGATCAGCCCCCGGAAGAAGCGACCGGCTACGACGCGACACGTCCCGGCGAACATATCGACGCGCAGTACGCGAAAGCGACGGCGCCGAACCGCAACCCCAACGTTCGAGCGGCCCACCGACAAACGGTCGTTCGATATCTAAAAGAAGCGGCCGTCGACGTACTTGCCGACGCCGAGGACGTTGCGCCACCGGCCGCCCGCGAACGCGTCGAGGACGGGTCCTGGAGTGACGACCCGCGCGTGCAGGCGCTGTTCCACGGCGATAGCACGCAACTGCCGCCGCGGATGCGGCTCCGAGACTGGGTGAGCGGCGAGAGCTTCGAACGTCGCGTCGAGCGAACCGTCGCCGAACTCCAGCGCATCGCGGAACTGCCGGACGACGCGCAGTCGTCACCCGATGATCGTGATTCCGAACTCGACGCCAGTGCCTCGACGCCTTCGGCGCGCGTCGAACCGCCGACAGCCGACACCGCGACGCGCGAGCGGGCCACGGTCACGACGGCCGACGCGACTCTCGAACGCGACGGTCACTGGAACGTCGGAGTACCCGTTGTCTTTCTGCTCGGTGGGCTGGGATTCGTCCTCTCGAACCCGACGCTGGTGCTCGCTGCGATCGTTCCGGCGGGCTTCGCGATCTACGCGTCACTGACGCGTTCGCCCGCCCTGAACGTCGATGTCGAGCGGACCGTCTCGAGTGAATCGCCCGCGCCAGGCGAGCGGGTTCGCGTGGCATTTACCGTCGAAAATATCGGTGATCGGCCGCTGGCCGAGTTGCGGGCGGTCGACGGCGTTCCGGAGTCGTTGCGCGTCGTCGATGGTTCGCCACGACTCTGTGCCACGCTCGAACCCGGCGAGTCGGCGACGACCACCTACACGGTCGAGGCGTTCCGTGGCCAGCACGACTTCGCGACCGCGTCGCTGTGGTCCCGCAACGTCAGCGGCGACGCCGAACGGACGCGCGTGGTCGACCTCGACACGACACTCACGTGTCACGATCCGGTCGAGACGGTGCCGACGACCGGGCAGACGACGCCGTACGAGGGCCGGATCGGAACCGACGCCGGCGGTCACGGACTGGAGTTCTACGCCACCAGAGCGTACAACTCGGCCGATCCGCTCAGTCGGATCGACTGGAACCACTGGGCACGGACCGGGGAACCCCGAACCGTCCAGTTCCGACGGACCCAGGCCGGGACGGTCGTGATCGTCGTCGACGACAGGTCAGTCTCCCGCAAGGCAAGAAACGAGTTCACCCCGGACGCAGTCGCGCTGGGCCGTCACGCTGCCGTCCGTATCGCGGACACGCTTTTGGCCGCGTCGAACGCCGTCGGGGGCGCGTTACTGACGCGCCGCGCCTACGAGCGGCCGTCGCGCGGTCGGTATCAACGCCA